>OLPW01000001.1_pt1 | contig 284424 bp, 284 predicted proteins | sample 1672161 | NCBI WGS metagenome assembly OLPW01 (sample SAMEA3136654, study PRJEB25190) | human gut metagenome
TATGTTCTGTTATTGTGCTTCTTCCTACACCAAACAATTCTGAAATTAAATTTTGCGTAAGCCATATATCGTTATTTATTAACATTACACTAACCTTAACATCATTGTTCAAATCTCTATATATTAAAAAATCATGATTAGTTATTTGTAAGTTTTTATTGTCCATTTGTTATTTTCCTTTCTTTTTAATTTTTCATTTATAATTTCAATTAGCCTATTTTCACTAATAGATTTATTATTTTCACAAGTTTTGTTTCTATAGTAGTTTGAGCAATAGTAATAAACTTTTCCTTTTGAAGTTCGCTTTATCATATTACCAACACAACATTTGCACTTTAAAAGCCCCGATAAAATGCCTCTACTTCCATCTTTATTTACTTTAACTTGCCCATTTAAAATATCTTACACTTTATCAAATTCTTCTTTACTTATAATTGCTTCGTAATGATTAGGAATTATAATCCAATTTTTCTTGTCTAATTGAATTTGTTTGTTAACTCTATAATTTAGTTTTCTTCTCTTGCCCTGAAGTAATGTTCCTGTATAATTTTCGTTTTTCAATATTTGTTTACCATTTCAGGATCCCATTTTTTCATAACTGATACATCTTCATTCTTATTAATATTTAAATACTCGCTTGGAGTTAATATATCGTTACACTATCTAAAATTTATTTTAGAGGTGTTTTATTATGTTTTATTTAGGTATCTACACAAAATAATTTTTTTAATTCTTCGTAATCGTAAAGATTATCATAATCCCTATATAAAAATATTCAATTTTTAATTTATCTAAAACATAAGAATCTTAAAGAACTCTATACACTAAAATTCACAGTTCTAATGCGTAATTTTACTAGCTAGTTTTCATTATACCATATTTATTAATAATTATAAAGTATATAGCTTTTAATAGCACTATTTATTCTTTTTTTAATAAATATTTACTACTTCTAATAAACTTATACACCGTTATAACTATTAACTGATTTACTTTAATCACAAATGTCTTGTACAAACATAAAATATATATATATGGAGGTATTTATGAAAAAGAAAATTTCATTTAAGTGTATTTCAAATTGTTCTTGTAATTCTAACTACTGTATTAGAATATATCGCAAAGGAAAAATTATATATAATGGTTGCATAGATGATACAAATGAAATAACATTATGTTTTTTGTTATTTAGATGCTACACTGTAATTATACAAAATTGTAATAAGCTTATTCCTATGACATATATTTTAAATTTATGTCCTACTAACATATGCTATCAAAAATTTTTCTTCTTTTTTAAAGAGCAAAATGTAATACCCTCCATTAAATTTATGGTAACAGATAAAAATTATCCTGGATTACCAATAGAGAAAGGGGAATTAATGTTATGTCGGTACAACATAATATACAAATTACAAATGGAAAGGGAAGTTTAGCTTTAGCTAATGGAAATTACACTATAACAGCAGAAGCTTTTGGTTATAATCCTCCATCATTAGATCCATCAACTATTGAGATTATTGAAGGGAAAAACGAATATAGCTTTACAATTTCAGCTACAGGTACTTTAACACTTCACATAACAGATGATGGAACTGCTGGAGGTGTTCCTATTGAGGGTGCAACTTTTTATAGATGTGATGCAGAAGGAAATACCTATGGAGATATAATTACTTCTAACGCAGGTGGTGATGCAATATTTAACAATGTTCCGTACTCAGCAGATGTCACACCTCTTAGTGTTTACTTTAAACAAGTTTCTTCTGATGGTGAACATACATTTAACGCAGAACTGCAAAATACTACATTACAGAATCAAGAAGTAACTTTACAAATTTCAAATCCAGATGCTACTGAAAGAACATTTACTTTTACAGACAAAAATTATGCTAACTTACCAATTGCTAATGGTAAATTAATAGCAGAAGGATAATACTTTAATATATATGCATAAATACCAGTACAAAAATGTACTGGTATTTATATATATAATTAGTCTATTTTTTCCTTAGTCTTAGCAGCTTTACCTACTCTATCTCTTAAATAGTATAGTTTAGCACGTCTTACTTTACCTTTTCTTGTTACTTCAATTTTAGCAACTTTAGATGAATGTACTGGGAATGTTCTTTCAACACCAACACCAGAAGATATTTTTCTTACTGTAAATGTTTCGTTAAGTCCAGCATTTTGACGTTTAATAACAGTTCCTTGGAAGATTTGGATTCTTTCCTTATCTCCTTCTTTAATTCTAACTGATACTTTAACTGTATCACCTATGTTAAAGTTTTCAACTGTATCTTTCATATTTTCTTTTTCTATAGCTTTTATAATGTCCATCTTTTTCCCTCCTTTTATCTATTTATTATTTAAATCATTATATTTTTTTAATAAGTCTGGTCTATTAATTTTGGTAATTCTAATAGATTCATTTTTTCTATACTCGGCTATTTTTTTGTGATTACCTGATTTTAAAATTTCAGGTACCACTCTTCCCCTAAACAAATCTGGTTTTGTATATTGTGGATATTCAAGTAAATAGTTTGTATGAGATTCTTCAATTAAGGATTCACTATTTATTACACCAGGTATAAGTCTTATCACACTATCCATAAGTACCTGACTTGCAAGTTCTCCTCCAGTTAGCACATAATCACCAATTGATATTTCTAAAATATTATACTCCTCTATAATCCTTTCATCAATTCCTTCATAATGACCACAAACAAGTATATAGTTTGAATTGTTATTTGCAAGGCTATTAGAAAGATTATAGTTTAAGAGTTTACCTCTAGGAGATAAGTATATAACTTTTATCTCTTTTTCATACTTTTTTAAAATATCAGTTGCATAATCAATAGCTCTTGATAATGGCTCACATGACATTACCATACCACTTCCTCCACCATATGGTGGAAAGTCAACTTTTTTATGTTTGTTTAAAGAAAAATCTCGTATATCTATTACATCAACACTTACTTTTTCTTCATCAATAGCTCTTTTTATAACGCTTGTACTTAAAAAGCCATCAAACATTTCTTTAAAAAGTGTAAGTACAATAAATTTTGTCATATTAATCCTTTCATTATCTCTACATACATTTTTCTACCTGCTATATCTACCTTTTTTATAACATCCTTGATTGCAGGAAGATATATTTTTTTATTATCTAAAGTTACAATTTCATATACATCGTTAGCTGAACAACTTTGCACATCGTTAAGTGTACCAATTTTATTACCATCCATATCTAATACTTCAAGTCCGATAAGTTCAAAAACATAATATGTTCCTTCATCTAATTTTTCTAAATTTTCTTTTGGAATAAATATATCTTTATTCTTCAGTCTTAAAGCCTCATCAGGATCAGATAAATCTTTAATTTTAACAATTAACATATTCTTATGTACTCTTGCAGATTCAACGATGTATTTTTCTTTTCTATTATTATCTAAATAAAATTCTTTTATTTTTGATAAATTATGAATATCATCAGTATATGGATAAACTTTAACTTCACCTTTTATACCGTGTATATTTACAATTTTACCTATTAAAATATAGTCCACCTTATTTATTCTCCTCAACATTTACTAACACTTTTTTAGAATTTTTCATTCCGTATGAATTAATTATTTCTCTTATAGCTCTTATAATTCTGCCTTCTTTACCAATAATTCTTCCCATATCAGATGAATCAACACTTAAGTGTAGCATAAGTTTAGAGTCTTCTTTTTGTTCTTCTCTAACAACAACTTTGTCAGGATTAGTTACAAGGTTTTTAACTAAATATTCCAATAAATCTTTATACATTTTTTCCTCCTTATATTTCTACTCCTGCTTTTTTTATAAGAGCAGCTGCTGTGTCTGTAGGTTTTGCACCTTTTTTGATCCATTCAGTTACTTTTTCAGTATCTACTTTTAATTCAGCTGGTTCTACCATAGGATTGTATGTTCCTACTTTTTCAATAAATCTTCCATCAGATGGAAATCTTGAATCAGCAACAACTAAAGTATAATATGGATTTTTCTTTGCACCATCTCTTCTTAATCTGATTTTTACCATAATGTCACCTCCTTAAAAATTTATATTTATTTATTAATAACAATTTTATTTAATCATATTCTTTAAATTTCTAAATTTATTTTTTCCCTTAGCTCCATTTAAAGATTTCATCATTTTTTGCATTTGTTCGAATTGATTCATAAATCTATTTATATCTTCAACTTTATTACCACTACCATTTGCAATTCTAATTCTTCTTTTAGCATTTAATATTTTAGGATTTCTTCTTTCCTCTTTTGTCATGGAAGTAATAATTGCATCTATTCTAAATAATTGTTTTTCATCAATTTCAGCATTTCTAATTTCACTTGGAATTCCAGGCATCATACCAAGAATTTGTTTAAATGAACCCATCTTTCTTATTTTTTTCATAACTGATAAATAATCATCAAGAGTAAATTCATTCTTTCTCATTTTACTTTCAAGTTCAATTGCTTGTTCTTCATCAAAAGCTTTTTCTGCTTTATCTATAATTGATAAAACATCTCCCATTCCAAGTATTCTTGAAGCAATTCTATCTGGATAAAATGGTTCTAAATCACTTAACTTTTCTCCAACAGAAGCAAATTTAATTGGTTTATTTGTTACTTCTTTTACAGATAATGCAGCACCACCTCTTGTATCAGAATCAAGTTTTGACATTGTTATTGAATCAATACCTACTTTTTCATTAAATGTTTCTGCTACATTTACAGCTTCTTGACCAGTCATACTATCTACTACAAGTATAATTTCATGAGGTTTTACAGCTTTTTTTAGATCTACCAATTCATCCATAAGTGTATCATCTATCTGAAGACGACCTGCAGTATCTATTAATACAACATCACAAAGTTTAGCATGGGCTTTTTTTAATCCATTACTTGCAACTTCAACTACATTTTTATTTCCTTCTTCACTATACACATCAATATTTAAACTTTTGCCTATAGTTTCAAGTTGTTTTATTGCAGCTGGCCTATATACATCACAAGCTACCATAAGTGGTTTTTTCCCCTGTTTTCTTAAATAATTACTAAGCTTTCCACAAAGTGTTGTTTTACCACTACCTTGAAGTCCTACAAGCATAATTATAGTTGGTGGATTTGATGAAATGTTTAATTTTGACTCTGAAGAACCAAGAAGTTCTGTAAGTTCATCTCTAACAATTTTAACAACTTGTTGACCAGGTGTAAGACTCTTCATTACATCTTCACCTAAAGCTTTTTCTTTTACATTATTTACAAACTTTTTTACAACTTTATAGTTTACATCAGCTTCTAAAAGTGCAAGTTTAACTTCTCTTAAACATTCATTTAATTCTTTTTCTGTAATTCTTGTTTGACCTTTTAATTTTTTTACTATACCTTGAAGTCTATCAGATAAATTTTCAAACACTATATATCATCCTCACTTAAAACTTTTAATATTTCTTCTTTATTTCCATCTTGAGTTTTACATATTTTTTCTATTTTATTTACCTTCTTCTTTAAATTTAGCATTCCAACTTTTTTCTCATATTCTTCAAGTAGTTCCTCACTTTTCTTTATGCTATCTCTTACTGCTTGATAGGAAATCTCTTTGTTTTTTGCTATTTCTCTTAAAGAAAGGTTATATAAATAATATTCTTCAAAAATATCTTGTTGCTTTTTTGTAAGTAACTCTCCATATATGTCATAAAGCATACTAAATTTTATATTTTCTTCCATTTCTTACCTCAAAAAATATGTGTAAAGCATTTTAACTTTACACATATTATACACTAGTATTATTTAATTGTCAAGAAAAATCAAAAACAAATTTTATTTATGGTGTGTAAAAAAACAAAAAATTAAGGTTTTGATATATCTGATATATAAAATAACACTAATAGTTATATATTAACACTATATTTTATTAAAGTCAATAATCAATAAAAATAAATTATTATTTTTTAAATCTACAATTCTTTAAGTGCAATGTCATATCTTTTTTCTTCTTCATACCACCCATCATATTCTTCATCTTTTTTATGATTTGGTAGATTATATTCATCTTTTAATACTCTACCGATATAGTCTGTTACTTTCATAGCACCATATAAATTTAAATGCCATCCACCATCTTCAGTGTCATCTTTCCAATTAATATCAGCCAAATTATTTTTATTTAGATCTATATACTTTAAATTATGAGATTTAGCAAAGTTCTGTATTTCAGTATACTTTTCTTCAGACCAAGTGACAGGAGATGGTATATATGTAAGTACAAGTTCGGTATTATTTTCCTTGCATATATCTATTATTTTATCCAAATAATTCGTTACTTTTATTCCAATTGATTCACTATCTGAACCTTTTCCTGTACTATATGATTTTTTCTTCTTAGTTATAACATAACCCTTATGTACTGTTATATCTTTATCATCTTCAAGTATAAAATCATCAAATTCAAGCTTATCCCATCTTGAATGATATCTTAATATTGGAAAAATGTAGCTTAGTTTCTCTGATGATGAAATATTAAACGTTTTGTCATTTAGTATTTCTCTTTTTACTCCATTATACCTCATTGAATCTAAAGCTTTTCTTAAACTTTGCTCTGAAATATTTTCCTCTGAAAAAAATTCATCAACACTTAATACTATCACTTTTGGTTTTTGATAATTAAAACATTCTTTTATAAAATAATAAGAAAGCCAAATTTTCTGATCTGGTGAAGCAAAATCATACGAAGTTATACCATATTTTTTCCAAATTTCCATTGGTGATATGCCTTTATATACACTACTATTTCCTATAAACACAGCATCAATTGTGTCCTTTGGCTCGTTATAGAAACTTTTAATAACAACTGTAGTTCCATCATTTCTTGTCCAGTGTGGTACTATAATTGCTGATAACAATATAAAAATAATAATTCCAATTAATATAAATGAAATAATTTTAAAAATAAGTTTAAGATTCATCCTTGATAACATACACACTCCTAAAAATTACCGTATATAAAACTGCTAGCGTTATATCCTTTACCATATATTCCAAATATTAAAATTGAAAATATTAGAATATAATATATTGCCCATCTAACTACAACTTTTTTCTCAGCAATTTTATCTCTCACCATATATTCCTTTTCTTGTATAATTCCAACAGTATATAGCAAAATTACTGATACTAAAATAATAATAAAGTCACTTATTCCAACTCCCAAAGAAAAAATTTTACCATTTAAAACCTTGTCTATAGATTTAAAACTAAATATTGACTTAAAGATACAAAAAGCTTCTTTAATAGTACTCGCTCTAAAAATCATCATTCCAATAAATACAAAAAAATGTGTACGTATAATCTGCATAACTTTATACCACTTTTTTTGTGTATTAATCTTTAATTTATGTAAAATTATTTTAAATAATGGTGAAAGTACCATCCCTGCCATCATTATAAAATAATAATACATTCCATAAAAAACGTATTTCCAACTTGCTCCATGCCAAATTCCCATCACAAGCCACACAAAAAACATCGATATGACTGATGGTAAAATCTTTGTAATATAATTATTTTTTACTATTTTTTTAAATGCTCCAGTTATTTTAACTGTAAGTTTAGAGAAAGAAATGGGGTAAAAAACATATTCTTTTAACCATACTCCAAGGGTTATATGCCATCTTTGCCAAAATTCCTGTACAGTTTTTGAAAAAAATGGTCTTTTAAAATTTTCACTAAGTGTAATTCCAAATAATCCAGCTACGCCCCTTACTATATCTATACAACCTGAGAATTCTGAATATAACTGCAATGTATATAACATTATAGAAGCTATTATTATGACTCCACCATATGTTGTATAATTATCAAATATAGTACTCACAAAAAGTCCTGCTCTGTCTGCAATTACCATCTTCTTAAAATATCCCCATAATATTAGTTGAATAGAATAAGTAAAATTTTTGTAATTAAATTTATGTGAATTATATATATCGTCTGCTATCAAGTCATATTTCCCAATTGGGCCTTCAACTATATGTGGAAAAAAACTTACAAAAAGTGCGACCCTAAAGAAATTTTTATCGGCTTTATACTTTCCTCTATAAACATCTACAACATAACTTACTGCCTGAAGTGTATAGTATGAAATTCCAAGTGGTAATACAACATTTTTAAATGGAATATTAAAATTTATATTAAATACATTACATATACTATTTATATTTAAAAAAATAAAATTACAATACTTAAGTGCTATTAATATTCCAAAATTTATTACTAAGGCAACTACTAGTAGAAGTTTCTTTTTTATCTTGGCATTTTTCTTTATTATCTTTTTACTATCTTTTTCAAGTAACTTACATTTTTCTTTTGCTAACTTGTCAATTTTTGTCATTAGAAGAGAAATACAATATATTGAAATAGTAGTAATAATTAAATATATTGTTAGTTTTGAACTATTTATAAAATAAAAAACATAACTTGCAATAAGCAAAACAATTCCTTTTGTTCTCTTAGGAAATAAATAATATATAACCACAACAATTGCAACAAATATTACATATTTTAAAGAATTAATTGCCATAGGCTACCACCTTTAATCTTCTTGTAATCTTTTTACAAGGGAATATAATGCATCTACTGAATTAAAATTTTCAGGCACAATATCTTTTATAGATATTTGTATATCAAACTCTTCGTTTAAAGCACTCACAATCGATACAATATCAAGTGAATCTAATATCCTATCATCAATTAAACACTTTGAACTTTTAAAGTCAACATCAGGTTTTACATCTTCTAAAACTTCTAATAATTTTTCCATTACTTTACCTCCAACATTTCTTTTAATTTTTTTCTATCTATTTTTCCATTTGCATTATGCGGCATCACCTTTAGTTTAATAATCTTTGATGGCATCATATAGTCTAATAATTTTTCTTTTAAAGAATTTTTAAGAATATATTCATCTACATTACTACTTGTATAAAACATAACAATTCTGCTTTTTTTAAAATCATAACCACATGCAACGCTTTGTATACCTTCAATAGAATTTGCAACTTTTTCAATTTCTCCAAGTTCTATCCTATACCCCATATGCTTTATTTGAAAATCCTTTCTTGAAATATATTCTAGTTCTCCTCTTTGATTATATTTTACTATGTCTCCAGTTAAATAAATAACTTCAGGAAATTTTAAATTAAGGGGATTTTGTATAAAAGCTCTTTTAGTTGCCTCTTTATTATTATAATAACCAAGTGCAAGATATGAACCCTTTACACAAAGTTGTCCTTCTTCGCCAAAATTTGCTTTTGTAAAATCGTCTTTTAATACTAAAACCTCACAATTATCGCATGCAACACCTATAGGAAGTGATTCGTCATTTTTAAATTTTCTATCTACAATATAATAAGTGCAAATATCTGTAACCTCTGTTGGCCCATATAAATTTGCAAACATTGCATTTTTTAAATGTATCATTAGATAGTTTAATTTCTTAACAGGCATAACTTCACCTGCAAATAACACCTTCTTTAAATATGGCAAATCTATATCATCTAAGGCTCTTAAATCTGAAATAATTCCTAAAGCTGAAGGTACCCAATAAATTGTATTTATTTTTTTTTGATTCATAAATTCTAACAATTTTATTGGAAAAGAAAAATATATTTTAGGAATAAGGTAAAGAGTAGAACCTGCTAATATATTAGTATATATATCAAGAATCGACATACTAAAATATAACTGCGTACCACTCCCAAAAATAGTATTTCCATTAATATCAAATTTATTTTTTATAAATGATATATAATCTATAACACTTCTATGACATATTGCAACACCTTTTGGCACCCCAGTAGATCCTGATGTAAAAAGTACATACATAAGGTCTGTATCAATAGAATTTTCTCTTACATTTGATATTACATCATTATCAACTTTCCATTTTAAAAGTTCCTCTACTGTATACACATTTTGAAATATGTTATCATTTTGGATTTTAGATCTATTTTTCTCATCAGTTATTACCTCTGTTACCTCAAGTGTTTTTACAATTGATTTTATTCTATCTATTGGTGAATTCACATCAATTACAGTATAAAATGATCCACTATAAAGTACTCCAAACATTGCAAGTAGTGTATTTATGCTTTTGTCAATGAATATAGCAATTGGCCTTTTATTAGCACTTTTATTATAAAGACCTGTTCCAATTTTTTGCGAGTTTTTTAAAAATCCTAAATATGTTATTTCTTCTTTTTCATCTGCAAATATTATTTTATCTTCACTTTTTTTACATGAATTTTCTAAACATTCTAATACATTTTTTATCATAACGAATATATCCTATCACATTTATATTCTCACCACAAGAAATTTCACAATATATACACAAAAATATAATGCAAATAATAAGTTTTATAATATACAAGCTTGAATAAGTTATATTTTATTGATACTATTGATATTATTGATAATCATTAAAAGAGTACTACTAATTCTTTCTATAGATGTAATGTAATTTTGTTCATTTTTACTTTCATTTAAATATTGGCAAGATCTTATTGTCTTTATATCAGCACAAGTTGCAGATATTATTCCTCTTTTTGAATCTTCTATAGCTATGCAATTACACGGATTGACTTTAAGCTTTTTCATAGCTTTTACATAGCCCTGCATATCAGGTTTCAACTTTTCTACATCTTCTCTAGAAATAACTATATCGAAAAGTTTATTTATATTTAATTTTTCTAACAATAAATCAATAAAGCACCTCTTAGATGTTGAAACTAGACCTATTTTTAAACCATTTTTCTTTATTTTTTTTATAAGCTCAAAATTTAAAAATACTTCATCTTCCTTAATTATCTTTTTAAATTTTTTCATATATTTTTTATATACTTTATTCATAATAATTGAATTATCTTCACTTTTATCAATTAAATTTTCCTGTTTCAATTTTGTTAATAAATTAGAATTAAAGCAGATTCCATTAAAAAATCTTGTATGTATTCTTGTTCTCCAGTTTTAAACAAAGTATAAAAGTGCTTTGCTTCATTTTCACTAACTTCTTGCGTTTGCCCTTTCATAGTTGTTCCAACTGACTTAGCTTCTATCCCAACACTGTTCAGTATTTCAGCATATATCTCTGCCATACCTTTACACATTTACATCTTTGATGTTTTATCCGTATTACTCTTTAACATATTTTCTTTTCTGTTTATAGATAATTGTGCTTCATGTCCATTATCTTCTTGCTGTGATGAATAATTATTGTCATAGTATATAGCTTTCCCTAATTCAATATGGATAAATTTTGCAATATCAAGATCTGTCATATCTAAATTTTTTTCATTTCTATTGCTTTATCAGTTATTTCTTTTAATTTATCGTTCATATATGTCCCTCGCTTATTTTTTATTATACCATATCTAAAAATTTTTGTCTCTAATTATAATAAAAAAATTTCTTTACTTATAATATTGATTTTTAATTAACTTAATATATTTCATATTTTCTGCTATTAAATATACTATACTATATAATAATGTGTATATCAAGCATTATTTATCTTAATATCTAAATCTGTCGCAACATCTCAATTTATTGCATTTTACTTGACTTGTAATAATTTTAGATATATACTTATATCATAATCTTAAGGAGGTTTAAAATGATAGAAATTAGATGGCATGGCAGAGGCGGCCAAGGAGCTAAAACAGCTTCTCTTTTACTTGCTGATGCTGCTTTTAATACAGGAAAATATATTCAAGGATTTCCTGAATATGGACCAGAAAGAATGGGTGCACCAATTACTGCATATAATCGTATCAGTGACACACCTATTAGAATACACTCTAATATTTATGAGCCTGATTATGTTGTAGTTGTAGATGACTCTCTTATTGGAGCTGTTGATGTAACAAGTGGACTTAAAGATAATGGTGCTATAGTTATAAATACAAATGAAGATATTGATAGTTTAAGAAAAAAGTTAAATGGATTTAGTGGTAAAATATATACTATAGATGCATCAAAAATAAGTTTGGAATGCTTAAAAGCAAATTTTCCAAATACAGCAATGCTTGCTGCAGTTGTAAACATAACTAAAATAATGTCTAAAGAAGAACTTGTAGACAATATGAAAGATGCTTTTAGCCATAAATTTGCTAAAAAACCTGAAGTGATTGAACCAAATATGGAAGCTTTACTTAGAGGATACGATGAAATTAAAGGAGGTACTAAATGAAGAAAAAATATAGTTTAGGCGGTATAATTTTAAAAGATGGTAACTCTGTAGAATTTAAAACGGGTGACTGGAAAAATAAATATCCATATCACGATAAAGAAAAATGTAAAAATTGTATGATGTGTGTTCCCTATTGTCCAGAAGGATGTATCAGACATAAAGATGGAAAACTACTTGGGATGGACCTTGACTTTTGTAAAGGGTGTGGTATCTGTGCAAAGGTTTGTCCATTTCATGCAATTGATATGAAATCAGATATAGATAAACAGGAGGTGTAAATTATGGCTATACGTGAGAGATTAAGTGGTAATGAAGCTGTTGCCACTGCTATGAAACAAATAAATCCAGATGTTGTTGCTGCATATCCAATTACTCCATCAACAGAAATACCACAATATTTTTCAAATTTTGTTGCAAATGGTACTGTTGATACTGAGTTTATACCTGTTGAAAGTGAGCATTCAGCAATGTCTGCTACAATTGGTGCTGCAGCTGCTGGTGGCAGAGTTATGAGTGCAACTTCATCTCAAGGACTTGCACTTATGTTTGAAATGTTATATGTAGCTTCTGGAATGAGATTACCTATGACACTAATATGTGCAAATAGAGCATTATCTGCTCCATTAAATATTCATAATGATCATTCTGACTCAATGGGAGTAAGAGACTGTGGATTTATTCAATTATACTGTGAAAATAATCAAGAAGCATATGATAATACAATTATGGCAGTAAAAATAACTGAAAAAACTAAACTTCCAGTTATGGTTTGCTATGATGGATTTATAACATCACACTCTATTGAAAATATAATGCTTTTAGAAAACGAAGAAGTAAAAAAATTTGTAGGTAAATATGAACCGGAGGAATATTTACTTGATATAAATAAAAATATATCAATGGGTCCTCTTGCTCTTCAAAAATATTATTTTAGCATAAGAAAAGATTTATCTGTTGCTATGGATAATGCTATAGATGTAATAAATCAAGTATCAGATGAATTTTATAAACTAACCGGAAGAAAATACGAACTTTATGAAAAATATAAATTGGATGATGCTAAAATTGGAATAATTGCTCTTAATTCAACAGCTGGTACAATAAAAGATGCTATTGATAAGTTAAGAGATAAAGGTATAAAAATAGGACTTTTAAAACCTAGATGTTTTAGACCTCTTCCTTATACCTCTATTCCACAAGAACTAAAAAATTTAAAAGCTCTTGCTATTATGGATAAAGCTGATAGTATAAATGGATATTGCGGTCCTTTATTTGGAGAAATAACATCTGCTATGTTTTCTCAAAACGTACATGTAAACGCTATAAATTACATATATGGACTAGGTGGTGCAGATGTAAAAATTGACGATATAGAAGATATTGCAAACAATTTAATAAATATATCAAAAGCAGGAAAAATAGATAAAGTTAAATATTTTCTTGGCCTTGAAAAGGAGGAGGTTTAAATGTATATATTAAAAGAACAAATAAAAAAAGAAAATAGACTTACCTCTGGTCATAGGATGTGCGCTGGTTGTGGTGCACCAGTTATTGTTAACGGTGTTCTAAGAGCATTAAAAGAAGAAGATAACGCGGCTATATCAGTTGCAACTGGTTGCCTTGAAGTGTCTACTTGCACATATCCATACACATCATGGAAAAATTGTTCATTTATTCATACAGCATTTGAATGTGCACCTGCTACTTTATCTGGTGTTGAAGCTGTGTATAATAAATTTAAAAAAGATGGAAAAATAAATGATGATAAAACTACTAAATTTATCGGATTTGGCGGTGATGGAGGTACTCTAGATATAGGTCTACAATCATTATCTGGTGCAATGGAAAGAGGACATGATATAACATACATATGTTATGATAATGGTGCATATATGAATACTGGAACTCAGCGTTCCTCTTCTACTCCACATTATGCTGATACTACAACATCTCCTGTTGGTAAGATTAAAAATGGAAAATCTCAAATGCGTAAAGATTTAACAGAAATAATGGTAAAACATAATATTCCTTATGTAGCACAGTCAGCATTGATTGGTAATCTAAAAGATTTATATGAAAAATCAGAAAAAGCAATTTATACCAAAGGTCCTACGTATATGTCTGTTTTATCACCTTGCCCTAGGGGATGGGGATATCCTACAGAAGATCTTCAAACTATTTCTAAACTTGCTGTAGATACTTGTTTTTGGCCTCTTTACGAAGTTAAAAATGGTAAATACAAAATAACATATAGACCTGCTAAAAAATTGCCAATTGAAGAATTTTTAAAATTACAAAGAAGATTTAGACATATGTTCAAACCTGGTAATGAATGGATGATTGAAGATTTACAAAAAGAAATTGATAAAAAATGGGATTATCTTGAAATGATGGAAAAAATAACTAATGAAAATTAATTGCTATTTATATTGTAATTTTCACTAAATCCAAATATAAATAACACTTACCATGAAAAATAAGCGAGCAAATGCTCGCTTATTTTATGGCCTATACTTCTTTTCAAACTCTAAAATAGATTTATACAACTCATAATCATTTCCATCAACTTTAAAATTAAAATCATTTGGAAATTTTTCATTTAAATATGTAGCACATTCTCTTAGTTTAGTAAGTGGATATTCCTTTCCTATCATTCTTGACGCTTCCACTTTACTTTTTTCTGAAAATAAAGTATTAATGTACTCTATCATTTTAATCACTCCAACCTTATTATTAAATACGGCTTATATCTTACCACCGTATATAATTATAGCATTTTTATTTACATAAGTCAAGTTTTTTAATAAAATGATGGTGCATCATCATCGTTTCTTAATGGCTCTTTAACACCATACGAATGATCCTGGTGACGCAATTCACCTGAAATTTTTTTAAATGAATCAACACCTTTATCGTATTCCCCTTGTTCTATTCCCAAATCAGCTATTGTTGTTTCAGATATACTATACAACATTTTTTAAAAACCATCTGTCATCTCTTGTCTTATGTTAGGATCTCCATATTTATTTACTTTATCATCAAATGGGGTCATAATTTTTCCTTTATATAAAGGTGGTATTCCATTTTTCTTCATATCATTTACTAAAGAATAGAAAGATGCAAGAGCATTATTATGATATTTTCTTCTATCTCTATCAAGCCTATACACCTCATTTTTTAATGTTTGCAATTTCAATTCTCCATCATTAAATTTATTGCTATTATAATAAAAGTTTGATAGCCATGATTGCTTAGTACGTAAATCCCTATAATCCATCATTTTCTTGACATTCTCTAACATATCAGGATTTGCATTCAATTCCCTTATTAAATAAAACATATTTCTGTTTTGTTCTACTTTTTGTTGCTCCTCTTCATAATTATAAGTACCATTTATTATATTCTCATATAAGTCTTCATATTTATTTTTTCCCATAAATCTAACCTCTTTATATATATTAACAATATAATATATTTAGTATTATTTGTCAATACATCATGCAATTTAAATCATCTATTTACCACTTTTTTCCATCATAATATGAATAATTATTAAATTCTTTTGAAGAATTCAATTTATATTTTCTCTCTTCTACAGATTTTTTCTCTATTTGTTTTAATTGTTCTTCAACGTTAGAATTTTGTTCGTCATTGAAATTTTTATCTTTATTTTTATCATCATCGTCATTCTCACTATCACCATTTTTATTTAATTGATCTATAAATTCCAATATTTCTTCTTTTAAAGTTTCAGCATCTTTATTATGCCCATTATCATCATTTATATTAGCACATCCTTTTTCACATAATATGTCAAGGGATTCATATAAAACTGAAAGTATATCCTCTTTTTTATCATTTTTAACATCAATTTTTTTTATCATTGCAAGAACTAAATTTATTCTAATATCACAATCCTCATGTTTGGTAGGAAATAATTTTAATGCTTTTTTATATTCTTCTATTGCACCATCATAATCTCCAGTTTTATATTTAGCATTTGCAATGTTATAATAAACTACACATGGTTGTGATATATTTATATATTTAATCACATCTAACATATTTTCATCATATTTTTTTTCATTATACTTAGATAGAAAAAATTGATTTAAAACAAAATTAAAAGAAAGGATAATTGTTATAGAAATAACAATTATATAAATGATTTTTACTATCTTTTTCATATAGCAATTCTCCTTTTATAGTTTATTAGCTCAAAGAACAAAACCATAATTAGCATAATTGCAAAAATGTAATATGTATCATTACATGTATTGACATCAAATGTTTGTGTATCTCTACTGATATCTCTAGATATTTTTTTTAATATTTTATCTACATTAGATGTTTTTTGCATATTAACATATTCTATTCCAAGATCTTTTGCAATCTGTTTTAAATTTTCTTCGTCAATTTTAGATATAGCTTTAGGATGAGGATAAGTATTTTGAGTATTATCCTCTAAATATTCTTTAGATTCACTAAAACTATACTTTTTTACTTTCATTTTTCCGCCTTTATTTGTTCCATATCCAAGAACTGCTCCGCCATCAACATTTTTCTTTAAATCTGAATAAGATTTTAGTTTTTCATCATTTGTAATCTCACCATCACTTATATAAAATACAATCCTCTTTCTTGAAATATCTTTTGCTGAATTTTTCAAATCATATCCCATATCTTTAATTGGAGCATTTAAAGAACTTCCTTTAGCATACATAGATATCATCACATCAAGAGAATCTATAATATTATTTACAGCATCGGTATCATTAGTAAAAGGCATATCTATTTTAGATGAATTAGAAAAAGTTATAACTGAAAATTTTGCACCTCTTAAATGTTCAATTATATACTTACAATCATTTTTTACTCCTTCTAATCTTGTTTTATTTCCATCATAATCTTCGGCGACCATACTTATTGTATTATCAATTACAAAAAGTACATCTAAATTGTTACTTGACATTTTACCATCAGATGTTGGTATCATAATTCTTAAATTTATCATAAATAACAAAAATGATATAACAGCTTTAGTGATAATATCACGTTTATTTTTCTTACTTATGCCAATAAGGATAATAAATATACAAATACTTGTCATTATCCATATATTAATTATTGGATTTATTATCATACTATCACCTTTCTGTCTAAAATAACTAAAATTAAAATGCTGCAAACAAGTATTGTAAATGGAATAAAAGGTACGTCCACCTTATCTTTCTTTACACTTGTCTTAGTAACGCTTTTTGCTTTTTCGTTTATATTTTTTACAATACTTGTAGTTGTATTTGAGGTTGTTTCAGTATAAACTTCTCCACCAGTTACTTCAGCAACATTCTTCAATCCTTCTAAATCTTTTTTTCTTACACTACTTGGTGCAATTGGATATACAGTTATGTTTTTTTCTTTGCATAGGTTTGCTGCTTCAGATAAGGTAATAATAGGTTCTCCTGACATCTCATTATCTGTTGAAAAAATAATGATTCTACTTCTATTTTCATTTAAATCAGGGAAGTTATATACACATGAAGCAAGCCCATCACTAATAATTGAACTTCCTCTTTCTGGATTACCAACTAAAGTTCCTGCCCTAATATATTGTTGAAGATAATAAAAATCTTCATTTTTATAATCAGCTTCATTATTAACTTTAAGCGCCTTTTGTAAATTTTCTAGTGTATCTAAGACATAATCATAATCATCGGTAAGAGGTACAATCAGTGTGGATGATGTATTAAAAATCGATATTCCCACTCTATCTCCTTGCAAATTTTTTACAGTATCTTTTAGTGTTGATACTAAGTTTTCGTTTAAATCATTTACAGAAGTTGAAACATCCATACATAAAAAAATATCCCTACTGTACTTTGTTTCTTCTGTAACTTTACTTGTAACTGGTCTTGCGATTAATATACTAGAAAAAATAATTGAAATTATTGCAAAGCATATAACTATAGCTGAAAAAAATTTTTGTTTTTTAACTATCTCTTTATAATATGGTATACTTTTTATATACTGGGTATTTGCTACCTTAATTCCATTTTTGTACTTATCATCTTTTTTATTCTTTATAACTAAAACAAAAATTAATATTACAATTATAACTAAAATTACAAAGGGATACATTAGCTCCATTTTTCAATTACCCCCTTTGCATTATTTATTGAAATTTGTATATTTCCTAAACTCTCTTTTGCAAATTCAGGTCTATAATATTCTTCCATAAGTTCCGGCAAATATTTAATGTCTAATTTTCTTACTTCTTCTAAAGTATAATTTTGAACTTTTATATTTGTAACATCATATACAAAATAACGAATAATACTACTTAAGGTTTGATATCCTTCTCTTAAACCTATATTCTCATTTTCCACACTTAATTTTAGTTTGTCCAACTTGTTAATATACTTTTTCTTTATTTCTTTAATATTTAGCTCACCTAATTCTTTTCTCTTATCAATACCTATTATTTTTTCATTTTTACTTTTATTTTTTACAAAAAAATAAATTGATATTATAATAATAAATATTATACCTATTATTATAGGTATAATATTATATGAAAATGGAGCCCTTAAATCAATTGATGATTGCATTTTTGTGCCTTTCCAACAAATCTATAATATTTGTTACAATTTCATTTTCTTTACTTATTGTAATACTTGACACGCCATATTTATTAAATTTTTTATTACATGAAGAGATTATCTCGTTTCTTTTATTTTTTTCAAGGTCAAATAGCTTGTTATTAGTTAATATAGACTTTGGAATATATGATCTTTTATCTATATCATAAGCTACATTTCCTGTCATATATGCATCACTTATATTAATAAACATCAAATCATTTAAAATAGATATTTGTTTTAAAGTATTTTCAGTTACACTATCCATTCCGGCTAGATCAGTAATTACAAATATAATCATTCTCTTTTTTATATTTTTTATAACATGATTTAACATATCATTTATAGAAATTTGATTTTCTATAGATATATTTTTTTCATAACTACTTAATATTTTTTCAACATTTAAAGGACTAGAATTAAATGCTACATTATCAAGTCCATTATTAGAATAAAAAAGAGAACTTGTATAATCTCCATGATTATTTGCTATATATGACAAAATTCCAGTTGTAATTATTGCAATATTTTTTTTAGATTCTCCACTTACTGTATCAGCTAACATTTTTTCTCCAGAATCAAGTACAAATAAAAAATTATGCTTTTTTTCTGCAATATATCTTCTTATTAGGATATTTCCGCTTCTTGCAGACGATTTCCAATCAATATCTTTTATATTGTCTCCTACTACATATTCTCTCAGATCATCAAAATCTAAACTTTTTCCCTTATATATAGATTTATATGTTCCATCCAAAAGCCTTAACGTTTTTTTATTTGTATATATGTTAATATTCGATTTTACTCTACTCAAATAATCTTTTATCATGGCGTTTTCAATGCTCCTATTATTGCATCTATAATATCATCTGAAGTTACTTCGTCTGCTATAGCAGCATAATTAAGTGAAATCCTATGTCTTAGCACACTATGTATTAAACTCTTAACATCATCAGGAGTTACATAATTTCTATTATTTATTAAAGCTACAGCTTTTGATACTTCCATAAGAGATATAGCGCCTCTTGGACTTGCTCCTAGAGTAACATATTTTGCTAATTCAGTGGATATTAATTTTTCAGGATGTCTAGTTGCATAAATTATATTTACTATGTATCTTTTTATTGACTCATCCATGTATATCATTTTAGACGTTTCTTGAAGATATTGTATATCCTTTAAATCAATTACAGATTTTTTATCCTTATCAAATGCACCATTCTCAATTCTATTTAAAATCTCAATTTCTTCATTCATTGTAGGATATTCAAGTTTTTCTTTTAACAAAAATCTATCTAATTGTGCCTCTGATAAAAGATATGTTCCTTCTTGCTCTATTGGGTTTTGTGTTGCAATTACAATAAATACATCTGGCATTTTATATACCTCTTGTCCTATTGTTGTTTGTCTTTCTTGCATCGCCTCAAGCATTGCACTTTGAGTTTTTGCACTTGATCTGTTTATTTCATCTAGCAAAACAAAATTTGCATATACAGGTCCAAGCTTTGTTTCAAAATTATTATTTTGATAATTAAAGATTTGCGTACCTATAATGTCACTAGGAAGTAAATCTGGTGTACACTGTATCCTTGAAAATTTACCTGAGGCAGCCTCAGTTAAAGTTTTAGCTGCCGTTGTTTTTGCAAGTCCAGGTACTGATTCTAAAAGTATATGCCCATTTGCAATAACAGTTGCTAGAAGTGATTTCCTTAATTTTTCTTGTCCAACCATTTTAGCACTATAGTAATTATTTATTTTAGATATTATGTCATTACATTTACTAAGCATTTCTTCCGTAATATTTGATTTATTTTCCATATCATTTGTTCCTTTCTATTTTTTTATTACACATACAGTGTATGATTTATTCATTTCATATGCTTTTATTATATATTTTATGATAAAAAAAGTCAATTAAATAAAGGAAAAAAGGCTATGATTAAATAGCCTCTTTTCCTTTATTTTATATTTTAAATTTCGTATAGATTTATTTAAATAGAAAAAAATATTTTTAAGTTATTTAGAAAATATCTTTATTCCATAAATGTTTTTATAAACATTTTCCATTTTCATACCGCTAACCTTTGCATCACTATCTTTAGATGAATGAATTATCATATTAGAATACATAGGTGCAAAAAATATTGCAACACAATATAGCAAATATACTATAACTATCCACTTTGAAACTTTATCCTTATATCTAAATATAGCTATCATCCAAATTAAGTTTGCTAACTGAATAAATATAAATAAAAAGTAATTTATTCTATATGATGTATTACTACATTTCATAATAACAAATATAACAATTGGAATTATAAAAATAATTAAAGGAATTATTTTTAAAAATTTAAAATTAAACTTCTTTTTCTTTGTATTCTTTTTTTCTTTTTTCAAGATTATCATCTCCATCTTCATGTAATATTACATCATCACATGCTTCATTTACTAGTTTACCTAGTGAGCTTCTAAATGAGTCTTCATTTTTAATAACTGAATTATTTTTTTCTGAATTTTCTATTATATTTTTACATATAACAATTTATTTTAAGCCACTATTTCATCTTCATTGAAACAACCTTAGATATACCATACTCTTGCATTGTAACACCGTAAGTAGATGACGCAACTTCCATAGTACCTTTTCTATGTGTTATTACAATAAACTGTGTATTTTTTGAATATTTTTTAATGTATTCTGCAAATCTATGTACATTTACATCATCGAGTGCAGCTTCAATTTCATCTAATATGCAAAATGGAGGTGCCTTAAGCTTAAGTATAGCAAATAACAAAGCAGTTGCAGTTAGAGCTCTCTCTCCACCTGATAAAAGCATCATACTTTGAAGTTTTTTACCTGGAGGTTGTACTTCTATTTCTATTCCTGATGATAAAACATTAGACTCATCTTCAAGTTTTAATTCAGCTTTTCCTCCTCCAAACAGTTCTTTAAATGTTTCATTAAAGTTTTCATTAATTAGTTTAAACTGTTTTTCAAACTGTTGCTTCATTATACTTGTCATATTATTAATTAAATTTTCAAGCTTTTTCTTTGTTTCTTCTAAGTCTGCTTTTTGATTTGATATAAAATCATAACGTTCTTTTGTAGATTTATACTCTTCAATTGCTCCAACACTTACTTCACCTAGATCTTTTATTTCTTTTCTAATCTTTTCAGCATTTTTAACAATTGTCTTCTCATCACTATCATCTACTGGAAGAGATTCTATCATTTCTTTTGCAACAGATATAGTTATTTCATAATCATCCCACATTTTGTTTTTTAGATTTTCTATTTCTATATCAAATTTTAATTTTCTAGCTTGAACTTTTGCTCTTTCATCTTTTAATTTATCTATTTTTCTTAATCCATCTAGTACTTTTACTTCTAGAGTTTCTTGTTTTTGCTCAACTTCTTTTTTAGTATCTTTTAGACTATTTAAAATATTTGCAAAATCAAGTTTAAAGTTTTGTTTTTCTTTAATAGACTCTGTTAGAGTTTTTATTTCTTCTTCAGCATCCTTTTTTGAAGTCTCAAAATTTGTTATACTTGATTTCTTTCTTTCAATTCCCTCTCCAAAGTTTTGTATATCTTGCGATAATTTATCTTTCATTTCGTCAATTGAGCCACTGCTTTCATCAAATGATGAAATTGATACTTTAAGGTTTGCAATATCTTCATGTAAATTACTTACCATTTCGGATTTTTCTTTATTAAATCTTGAATACTCATCAACTATTTCTTGATTTTCATTTATTTTTTTCTCAAGCTCTTCTACCTTTTTGTTATTTTCTTCAATATTTTCTCTTAAAGTTTTATTTTGCTCCTTTAAACTATCAATAGCTAATTTTGCGTTTTCTTTTGCAAGTAATACCTTCTTTTCTTCTCTTTCAATATTTAATAATTTCTCCTTAAGTGTTGCTATCTCTATTTGGCATGAAGATTTTTCTTCTACAATTTTGTTGTTTTCTTTTTTTGCTTCTTCTATTTGAATATTTAGTTCTCTTACGTCGTTATTTAAAGAGCTGTATTCTTTTTCTTTATCTGAAATTATCTTCTTTAATTTTTCAATTTTTTCTTTTCTACCAAGAAGTCCTGCTGAACTATGTGAGTTTTTACCACCAGTTATACTTCCTGTAGCTGAGAAAAGTTCACCTGTAAGAGTTACAATTCTTGCCATATTCTTTAGTTTTTTTGACATTAAGATTGCATTATCAACAGTATCTACAACAATAGTTGAACCTAAACTTAAAAATATTACATCTTTAAATTTAGAATCATATTTTACTATTTCTGATGCCATTCCTATATATCCATCCAATTTTCTTGCTTTATCTTTTATACTGTTATCTACCTTTTTAATAGTATTAATAGGAAGAAAAGTAACACGACCAAGCGAATTTTCCTTTAAGTATGAAATAATTTTCTTTGCTGTTTGTTCATCATTTACAACAACATTTTGCATATATCCACCAAGTGCTATTTCCACTGCATATTCATACTTTTCCTCTGTGGATATCAATGATGCAACTGTACCATATACATTTTGCATGTTGTTTTTCTTTGCATACAAAAGTGATTCTTTTACACTTTTGTAATATCCTTCATTTTCGTTTTCAAGGTTCGTAAGATAATTATATTTTGATTTTAAAGTCATAACTTCTTGATTTAATTTTCTCTCATTAGATAGCATTTCATTATATTTTTCATCAAATATTTTTTTATCTTCGTTATATTTATTTTCTTTTTCAAGAATTTCATTTAGTGAAGTATTTTTACTATTTAAATTAGATGTAAGCTCCTCTTTAGTAGTTGTTACACTATCATTTGCAGTTATATTTTTATCAAGAATTTTTTCCTTTTCTTCTATTTGAGAATTATTTGCTTCAATTGTAGCCTCAATACTACTTGAATTCATTTTAAGCTCATAAGCTTCTTCTCTTTTTAAATCTATTTCGTCCTTAATAGCTGTAATTTGCTCTGCTCTTTCATCTAAAGTTGACATCACATTTTCTAATTCTTCTTGCTTTAAGGATAATTCATTTTCAAATTTTTTCTTGTTTTCCTCAAGAGATTCTTTTTTCTTAAGTCTTTTTTCAATATCTTCTTTCAATAAATTTATTTTTTCAAAGTCATCTTTTATTTCAACATTTAGTCTTTCAATATTTTCATTAGCATTTTCAATACTAGCTCTGCTTATTTCAATTTTTGATGAAAGTTTTTGATTTTCACTTTCTGTTTCATAAAATTTACTTTGAGTTTCTTCTATTTTCAAAGTAACTTCTGCTAGTCTTTCTTTAAGTTTCATTTTAGATTTTTCAAGTTCCGCTGATATTGCTTCTTCTTTTGATATATCATTTGTAAATGTCTCAATCACATCATCTATTTTGCATAAAGCTTCTGCATTTTGATTTAAACTTTGTATAAATATCCTAACATCTAATACTTTTAACTTATCTTTAAGTTCTAAATATTTTTTTGCAACTTCACATTTTTTTTCAAGAGGTTCTAAGTTGTTTTCTATTTCTGCTATAACATCATTTACCCTTGCAAGCGTACTATCAGTATTGGCTAATTTTTTTACAGCTTCATCTTTTCTAGTTTTGTATTTTACAATTCCAGATGCCTCTTCAAATATATGACGCCTTTCTTCTGATTTTGTTGATAATATTTCATCAATTTTTCCCTGAGATATTATACTATATCCATCTTTTCCAACACCTGTGTCCATAAAAAGTTCCTGAATGTCTTTAAGTCTACATTCAGCCCCATTTAAAAGATAATTACTCTCTCCACTCCTATATACTCTTCTTGTTACAACAACTTCTTTAAATTCAACTGGAAGTGATTCATCACTGTTATCAAGATATAACGAAACTTCAGCAAATCCAACTTTTTTTCTTGCCTGAGTACCTGCAAAGATAACATCTTCCATTTTTTGACCTCTTAAATTTTTTACACTTTGTTCTCCAAGTACCCATCTTACAGCATCAGATATATTACTTTTTCCACTTCCATTTGGTCCAACAATAGTAGTAACCCCATCTAATACTATAATTTCAGTTTTATCTGCAAAAGATTTAAATCCCTGTAATTCTAATTTTTTAAGCCTCATATATTTCTCCCCTTTTTTCTAGTTGATTATATAACAAAAAGCTACATTTTTCAAGCATTTGTGGCAAAAAAAGGCAGATAGCTTTGCTATCTACCTAATATTATTTACATCATTCCATATTTTCTAGCACTTGATTTAAAATCTTGATTACATAGCTTGCTCCATAATTTATATTCTTGCATATCAGATGTAATTATTTCAATGTGGTATACTTTACTGTCAAGTTTAATTATTCTTGCAATATCAAATTCAACATAATCAACATTTTTAAATACATCAGATATAATTGAAACATAAGATTGTCCAACTTTATATGAAATCTTAGCATTTCTATCTGTATATTTTTTCCCATTTTTTACATCAACTAATTCAATGTTAACTTCTCTTACTTTGTACATTGCTCCATCAATTTCTTCTGTTTTTGAATTATCAGATAATTCAAAGAAATTAGGGATCATTTTCGATATATAATTTGGAATTTTAAGTAAGTCTTGATTCTTAGCAGTTTTTGTCTTTGATGGAAGCTCATATATAAAATTAGAAATATTATTTAAATTTAATTTTTTTACTTTAACAAGTTCATCGTCTTTTATTTTCTCTTTAATTTCTTTTTTAGATTCTTTTTTTGCCTCATCTAAATCTAATGCTAAGTCAGCTTTAGAAAATAACATATCTGCAATATCTAGTGTATCGTTCTCATCAAAATCGGAATCTACATTGCTATCATCATTTGTATCTTCCTCAACTTTCAAACTATCTTCAGAAATTTCATTTACTTCTTCTCTTTTTTCATCATTTTTTTCTTTTTTTGGAATTGTTTTTTCAGCTAAAATCTGTTCATCATCAACACCTGATATATCTATGTCGTCTAATCCCAAATCATCTTCATCAATATCTATTTTTGGAATTTCTATATTTGATACATATATATCTTCAATCTCATTTTTACTCATTTGCTTTTTCTCAGGTTTAATAGTTGGTTCTTTTCCAAGTAATTCTGAAATACTTTTTACATTGTGAACATATTGTTTTGTTGTAAATATTTCTTTATTTTCTTGAAGTACATCGACCATATCACGAGTAAGCTTATTAAATTTTCCTTCTTCATCTTCAACTATCTTAGTTATACTTTTTACAACATTTTTGTATTCTTTTTTATCATCTGTATCAGAAAGATCATAAGTTGTTTCTAAATAAAATGATAGATTGTTAATCAAACCTCCCTCAGAAAAGTTTGATGATAAATTGTATATTACAGCTTCATCTTTATATTCAAATATACACATACTACTATCAAATTCTATTAGCTCATTATTGTTATATACATATACCTCTTTAGTATACTTTAGCAATGTGTCCAACATTACTTTTGTCGTATTTTTTTTATCAATACCTATTACTATATATTTTTTAGCATCTGAATCTATGAAGTTGTCTTCTAATATGTTAAACCCACCTTCTTTAAAGTTTCCGCTAAATATGTATACCTTTTTGGGATTCTTCTCAAAGCCCTCTTCTATCTTAGATGACACTGTATTATTATTATTTAATTGAAAAAACATTTTTGAATTCATATATATACCCCTTCTTTTATACTAAATACTGTATATAATGATATACTAAAATTAAAAAATTGTAAATAGAAAATAAAAAATTATATAAAAAAGAATGAGTAATAAATTTACTCATCCCATAGTAATAATAAAAATTATTCTATAAACTATATACAGTACCACAAGGAATGTTACCTTATAAAGTACTTACTATTATATTATGGAAAAAAACTATTTTAATACATTATACCAACGATATTTGTTTTATAATATCCTCCCTAAAATTGTCTAAAACAATAATTAAATTTATATTATAATCAGCTATAAAGTAAAGATCAGCTGTTGTTAAAACGTATGTATAATTATATACTATTTGATTGCATAAGTTTAAAATTAAATTATATAATCTAGACTTATTAAATTCATCTGTAATGTTATAATCTAAAGCAATTTTATCAGATTTTATTTTTACTTCTTTATAATAGTTATATGAACTAGGTAATTTTTTTCTTACTTTTTTTTTCAACATTTTCATCACCTAGTCATATTATAACATTATTTTTTGAATTAAATATTTTTTCGACAAAAGTAGTTAGTTTACATCATTTTTTTTGCATTTTTTAGTATTCATAGCTTGATTTGAACAAAAGTGACTTCGTCACTCCACCACTAACTTCTTTTTTGTAGTTAGTGGTATTTTTAAAGATGTTGTATTTAAGTTTCCACCTATCTCTAGGCCACTCTTTTCTTTAACGGTCGTTGCTCTAGGCCTCTATCCATCGCAATTTCTTGGCTTGGACTACTGTTTTTATATATTTTCTTATCATTCTCTATCTAATGAACTTACTCCTGATGTATATTTCTCACTTATTTAATCACCTTGCTTTCATTTTACAAGATGATTATGTCACACATTTGTTCTATAATAAACATTTGTTGTGTATTTTTATATACTTTTCATCGCAATTTTCGACAAGGAATATATGATATGTTAATTTATATATTTTTTAAAAAGCATACTCCGTATGTTCTATTACCATTCTATAAAAATTTTGGCATGGATTCATCTAAAGAATATGTTTTATTTAATTTTATATCATCTAACCACTGTTGTAACTTAATTTTTAAATCATTCTTATCTCTAATTATTACACTTTCTGGAGCACACTCATAATCTAACATATTATTTACCTACAATTTTATTCATTATTCAAAAAATTCATTACTAAATCTATAATTACATCTTTTTCTTTTGGGTTTGATTCAGCAATTAATAAAGTAAGAGCAGTTAATGTATTATTATCAATTACTTGTTTACCATTTTTATATAATATTCCGTAAAAATTTAGAAAGTATATAAATAAAGTTGCTGCAATTCTTTTGTTTCCATCGGCAAATACATGATTTTTAACAATTAAATATAAAAAATTAGCTCCTTTTTCTTCTATACTCTTGTAAATATCTTGCCCGTGCAAAACTCTGATAAATGTTACCGATAATTGACTCCAATCCTTTATCTCTTTCAACAGCAAAAAGCCAACTTTCTTCATTAAATTTTAATTTATTAATTATATCTATACATTCTTGGTATTTAATTTTTCTATCATCTATATTTCCCTCAATTTTCTTTAAAGTTCTATGATCATAATCATCTAATAAGTCTAATGCTTTTGAATATCCTCCAATTACTTTTAATATTTCTTTTGCATCATTTCCTTCTAGTCTTTCATCAATACGATTAGCAATATCTATTAATTTTATAGTTTTTTCCAAGTATTCTAATCTTCTTTGATTTACCGCATAACCTTTTAACATGTAATCTTTTAATACACTAGTAGCCCATTTTCTAAATAAAATACCATTTTGTGATTTTACACGATACCCAACAGAAATTATCATATCTAGATTATAGTAATTAGTTGGTTTATCAGCAAATTCGGAATTTCCGAATTTAGTCATAGTTTCATTTTCTATTAATTCGCCTTCTTTATAAACATTTTTAATATGTTCATTAATAGTTGATTTAGCTTTTCCAAATAATTTTGACATTTGTTCTTGTGTAAGCCACACAGTTTCATCTTTTAAGTTTACTTCTAATTTTACTCCTTGGTTTTCAAATAAAATAATTTCATTTCTTTTTTCATCCATAAGAACACCTCCTTTATATAAAATTTAGTTCTTAGCATATTTATTGACACTTATAAATTTTAACTTTTTAGTATTTTTGACCCATTGAATACATTTTATAACAAAAACAAATATTTGCTTATGCATTTTCAAAAATTATTTATTTTTTATGTTTTTCTAAAAACAGTCGTGATATGCAATAAGGTATAAAGGGAAAATATAAGAATCTCTCTCAAGGTCCTACCTAGCTATCATATCTAGGTTATATATTGAACATTATATTTTTTTCATCTTCAGCAGCATACTCAAAATATGAGCATACACTAATATAAAATTATTCTTTAGCCTGATTATTTTCTTTATTTAACTGATTTTTTATATTGATATGCCTATAAAATGATTTTCTTTTTTTCTTTTCTTCATGCTTTATCCAAATTAATCATCAATTCCAGAACAAAAGTGACTTCGTCACTCCACCACTAACTACTTTTGTAGTTAGTGGTATTTTTAAAGATGTTGTATTTAAGTTTCCACCTATCTCTAGGCCACTCTTTTCTTTAACGGTCGTTGTTCTAGGCCTCTATCCATCGCAATTTCTTGGTTTGAACTACTTTTTTATATATTTTCTTAATATATTTAAACTTCCGTTTATATCTGCATTTATTTTTATTCCTCTATTTGTTACAAATATCCCTCTACTTATTCTTCTCTTTTTATTGGAATTTTCTTTTATAATTTCTTCTCTATCTAATGCACTTACTCCTGATGTATATTTCTCACTTATTTAATCACCTCGCTTTCATTTTACAAGATGATTATATCACACGTTTGTTCTATAGTAAACATTTGTTGTGTATTTTTATATACTTTTCATCGCAATTTTCAACAAAAAATATATGATATATTAATTTATATATTTTTTAAAAAACATACTCCGAATGTCCTATTACCATGCTATAAAAATTTTGGCATGGTAATTTCAGTATGACCTTCCTATTATACAAAAAGTAAGCCTTACTTTAATATTTAAAATAAGACTTATAATTATTTTTATATATTTTTTTCATTTAAATATCTTTTTAACAAAAATGTAAGAAAATATGGAAATGTATAAAATTTTCCATTAAATCCAATATTTTTATTGCAAAGTTTTATTCCGTATCTTATTTCTTTATATTTATCATTATCAATTAAATTATTTAAAGATATTGTGGAGTTATCACTTGCCTTTACTTCTACTGGAATTAAATTATTTGTATCTCTTACAAAGAAATCCATTTCAAGTCTACCTGTTTCATCCCTATAAAAGTACAAATTGTATCCTTCTTTGACTAACATATCGGCAACTATATTTTCATAAATTGCACCTTTATAAGTATTGAAATTTTTATTTCTTCTTAAATCAAGTTGAGCTTCTTCATCTAATGTTGCAATCAGTAGACCAGGATCTCCAAAATATAATCTATAATTATCAGGATTATAGTTTCCTTTTAACGGTAAACTTACTTGTTCAAGACAATAGCAAACATTAACTATTCCAGCATTTTCTAACCATTCTATGACTCCAACATATTCCCTATTTCGAGCTCCAGAAGAAATTTTTGTTATTTGAAATTTTTTATTTTCATTACCAAGAAATACAGGAATTTTTCTATATGCATTTAGTATTTTTGTTTTATCAAGTCCACCTGCATATTTAGTAATATCCTCTTCGTAGTCCAATATTATTTGTTTTTGCATTTCTAGAATTCCAGTATATGTTTTGTTTTCAACAAATGTTTTAACAATTAGTGGCATTCCTCCAACAATCATATATTCTTGAAAATTTTCCATCATAACATCATATTGTATTTTTGATAATGGTTCATTTTTTATCATACATTGATATAAATCTTCTATTTGCTCATTGCTATATCCTTTTGCCCATAAATATTCTTCAAAATCTAATGAATGCATTATATAATCAATTTTATTGCCTACACTATTTGATTCAATTTCTTCATAATTTATTCCCATTAAGGATCCCGAGCATATAATATCAAATCTTCCGTCTTCTCTAAAGGCTTTTAAAGCCGTTGCACAACTTGGATAGTCCTGTATTTCATCAAAAAATATTAATGTTTCTCCAGGTATGAATTGAAAATTTCCATTTTTTAATGTGATATCTTTAATGACTCTATCTATTTCAAACCCTTTGTCGAAAATGTCTTTATATTCTGGCTGTAAAACAAAATTTATTTCAATTAAACTTTTATAATTATTTAATCCAAAGTTTTTTATTGATTCAGTCTTTCCAATTTGTCTTGCACCTTTTACTATTAATGGCATTTTATTTTTGCTTTTTTTCCATTCTATTAAATATTTATCAATTTTTCTTTTTAATCTCATATTATCACCTTCAGCATTAGTATATCACATTTTTTACATTCTTTCAATGCTTTATATCACATTTTTTACATTACTTTTTGACAAATTATCACATTTTTTGTATTTAAAAATATGTATAAAAAAATAAAGCCGATTTAATCGACTTATATTTGTGATATTTTATTTTCATCAAACTCTTTATTATCAAAGGCTTTAAAGAGTTCGACGAAAATCGTTTATGGCTGGGGTAGTAGGATTCGAACCTACGCATGATCGGGTCAGAGCCGATTGCCTTACCGCTTGGCGATACCCCACAACGCGCTATCATTATACACCAAATATGTGTAACATGCAATACTTTTACTTTAAATTTTCATTTAAAATTCGTATGTAATTTTCACCCATTATATTATTTATTTCTTTTGGACTGAATCCTCTTTTTTCAAGTTTTTCCTCAATTTTTTTAATATCTAAAACAGATTTTAGATCTTGTGGCTTATCTTCATTTTCCATTCCATCAAAATCACTTCCAATTCCTACAAATTCGCTTCCTACTAAGTTTGATATATATTCTATATGATCTACTACATTATCTATTGTTACATATTTATTATTTGATAAAAATTCTTTATAAAAACATACACCTATCATACCTTTACATTTTGCAATTAACTTTATTTGTTCATCTGTTAAATTCCTTTTATTTTCACATAGACTATTTACACATGAGTGAGTGGCTATTACTGATTTATCTGTGATATTAATAATATCGAAAAAACTTTTCCTAGATATATGTGATACATCAACTATCATTCCAAGATTATTCATTAACTTTATACATTTTCTTCCCTTTGTTGTAAGTCCTGTATCATTTTTTGTAAAAGCTCCACAAGCAAGGAAATTATCATCATTCCAAGTAAGCGACATTACCTTTATTTTCCTATTATATAATTTTTCTAAATTTAATAGATTTCCACTTAATGCCGCCCCATTTTCTATAGTCAGTAAAATTCCAATTTTTCCCTCATTTATTATTTTTTGTAAATCACTTTTTGTATCAATTAAAACAATATCTGCATTCTTATTTTCATTATATTCTTTATAAAATTTATCAAGCATTTCATTTACTCGTACATATGCTGTATTACCTATATCATATTTTGTATTAATAAATGATGCTAAGAACTGAATATATGGTTTTACAAACTCTGCATTAGTCATATTAAAATCAAATTTTGTATTAAAAATACTTAAATTTTCATCAAATGCTCTTTGTAATGTATCACAATGTCCATCAACTATTATATTATACAAAAAATCACCTCAAAAAAAACTGCCATATATAACTATATGACAATTTTTTTATAAATATTATTTTTTAAAATCTAAAATATTTTTTGTTTCAAAATATTTTATTACTAAATATACAATAAATGCTACAAATACTCCTAAAATCCAACCAGCTAGAACATCTCCAAAATAGTGAACGCCTAGGTATATCCTACTAAGACCTATAATTACAAAAAGTATAACAAGGGAAATACTTACAATAATTCTTTTTCCCTTTTTGTCAGCATTTTTTAAAAGTAATAAAATTATAATTGTATATAAAGCTGCATTTATCATTGAATGTCCACTAGGAAAACTATAGCTAGTTTCATTTATAAGCCTTAAAACACTTGGCCTTTGCCTTGCAAATATGTACTTTAATATAGTATTTAAAATAAATGAAATTACTACAGTTATAAAAACTGGAATACCATACTTCATACGTGTTTGGTGCAAAACACAAAGAACTAAACATATAATTGCAATAATAACAGGTCCACCTATATTAGTAATTATTTTTACTATAATTGTAAAAATAGGATTTATATACAGTGAAATATTCCTATATACAAAATTTTCTATTCCTACTATTTTTCCCGTTTCAAGCAAAACTACTATAAAGGCAAAAATAGATAATAAGGTTATGATAAGAATAAAATCTCTTCTTTTCATACTACTCTCTCTTTACATATTTTTATATATTTTAATTTGTATATTTTCTTAAAACTTTTAATTATAAACATAATATCATCAACCTCTGCTGATATTATATATTTTATTGTAACAATTTTCAATATTTTTTTACAAATTTAATATATACGTATTATACGTAAATTTTTCACTCGTATTTAAAATTGGTGTATAAAAAGATATACATATTTTTCCCTTATCATTTATATACATTTTTAAATTATCTCCCATATTATTGTCTTTTTCTTTATATATTTCCTCTTTAATATAATCCTCAGCCGTCTTTTTATTATCAATAAGGAAGTTTTTATCAGTAATGTTAAAATTATATTTAGTCTTTAAATCATTTGGAATTATATTCATAAGCTCTAAGCATACTTTTTCTATATTTGTATTTTTCTTATTTATTATTTGTCTATTTAAAATACTTTCTCCTGTTTTTAGATTAATATTATAAACTAAAACATTACTCACATTTTTTATATTATCAGTTCTTTTCTCAACCTTTTGAATTACTAAAGATAGAATATCATCATATGTATATTTATTATAATTTAATTCATACATTTCTTCATTTAATTTTATATTATCATAATAATTTTTTATCTCACTATTTATTAATTTTACATTTTCATTATCCATATTTATAACAGGCATAACTGAGTTAAAGCTAAACTTAACGCCATCATAATTTAACTCATACTCATATTTTTCATCATAAACTTCATCTTTATTTTCATCTATTTTATTCATAACTGATATATCTGTTTTATCAAACGAACTATTTACAGAATAAACATCTACTTCATCATTTTTGTTGTTATCATCTCTTGCAAATATTCCATAGCTTACAAGTATTATTAAAATCACAAGAAGTATTATAACAATTGCTAAAATCGCAGCTATAAAATCTTTTTTTGTATCTTTCATAATTATCACCTATAATTATAATTTACAAAAATATTTTAATTATAACAAAATGATATTTTTCTACAAAATATTATATAAAACCTTCCATTCTCATCCATTTTTCTTTAATTTAATTTTCTTTATATTTCATCAATCTTATAGCATATCAGATCTATACACCATCTTTTCTGGATAATGCTATTTAAAGATGTTGTATTTAAGTTTCCACCTATCTCTAGGCCACTCTTTTCTTTAACGGTCGTTGTTCTAGGCCTCTATCCATCTCAATTCCTTGGCTTGGACTACTTTTCATCGCATTTTTCGACAAAAATTATATGGTATGTTAATTTATATATTTTTTAAAAAGTGCTATAAAAATTTTGGCATGGTAATTTCAATATGACTTTCCTATTATATAAAAAAATACCATCCTTTTTCAGAATGATATTCATATAACTGTTCAAAAAAATTTGAACAGATTTGTTATAGTTCCGTTTTTATAGTTGTTTACAAATTGGAATTGGTAAAGATTGATACAAATATCAATCAGTTTCCGTTATTAATGTAACATATGCTGTTAGATTTGATAAGTATAATCTTTAATAATTGCAAATTTAAACATTTTTTACATAATTCAGTTGCACCTAGATTAAATTATATTATATTCATATCTCATACTTTTACATGTAAATCCTAATTTTTCGTAAAAATTTATTGCATTTTTATTAAATGCCCATACATTCAACTCGATACTACTAACATTCTCTTTTCTTGCTAACTGCTTAGCCATATCACAAAGTTTACGACCTATTCCTTTTCTAGTGTAATTCTTATCTACACAAATATCTTCTATAAATAATAACCTTCTTTGTTTAAAAATTCCATCTTCCTTAACTTCTTTTATTTCTGAAATGATTTCACCAACAATTACATCATTAACTTCCGCAACAAAACAAAAATATTGATGTTCTCTTAAATATTTTTTAAATTCATCAAACGGTAATGGATCTACGTTTCTATATATATCCTTTCTTTCATTTAAATGTAATTTATGAACTTGCTCAACGAGTTTATGGACTTGATTAAAATCATTTATGCACATTTTTCTGACAATTATATCTTTCATATTTCCCCCTTTAAATAGTAATATAACATTTTCGCATTAATTATACCATACTTTAAATTATTTGCAACATTCCATCAGGAAACTCAGTAAAAGAAAGTAAACTTTGATATTACTATAAAATATTCCAAAATTTTATTTTCTTGGGTTATCCACTCAAGTGTTGATTTTATTTATTTTCTATTTTTTGTGCTATTAAATAGCATGCATAATGAATTAATTTATAATTTTCTATTAATTCTTTTCTCAGTTAAAAAAGGTAAAAAAATAAAGCCGATTTAATCGACTTATATTTTTATTTTTATCAAACTCTTTATTATCCAAAAATGCTATAGAGTTCAGCAAAAATTCAGTTTGGCTCCATTGAAGTAGTTATCTACAACTTTTTTACCTCTCATAACGATTGATACAAATATCAATCAATTTACTAAAGTATATCATATTTTTTATAAATTACAATAAATATTTTTAAAATTAATAAGTTTCTAATATAATATAAAATAAGAGTTTACACTTTTTACAGTGAAAACTCTTATTGGTCAGATTTGTGCTTAAAGTTTATCAAAAGTTCCTTCAAACTCTTCATTAAACTTTTTTGCAGCTTTCAATGCAGTATCAAGATAATCAGGTTCATAGGTCTTTACTTGCTTTATAAAGTCAGGATTTATTCTGTGCCCTGTTAAATTGTCGAACCAAATTTCACGACCACAATTAGGACAGACTAAGCGAAGCTTGATTATTCCGTCTTCTTCTTTCTTTGTTAAGTCTTCTGGTTCTTCAACTACAATTATTTTGTTACACCCCCGACAAAAAACGTCGAATTCCCAATCATAAGGAAATTTCTTGATTCTCATTTAGATTCCTCCTAAAAATTTTTAGATTACATATTGGTGGATTACCAAAATGCTTTAGGTTGCGTTAGTACTGACCTGGAAATTTAAAGATTACTTTATTTTTCTCACTAACACCTATTACATAAGCGGATTATTTACCATATGCACATATATATTACCATATTTTCACATTAAAATCAATAAATCAACATAAAGTGCTTATTTACCCAATCTATATAAGAATAATATATATAATTTCTTATTAGTTTGATATCTAGAGTTCTTGACAATTTTACATAATTATGGTATTATATTAATGTTCCTTAAATGCATTAATAATTGAAGTAGGAATAATTTTTCTACTTCGATGCTTATGTGGCATTAAAGGTTCTTCATTGCTTGGGGGAAGCTCTCACGAGCAAATCCAATCCCACGAGTAAAAGAAAGGTAGGCAATCATGTTAGAGTTTTGGCAGAATGGTAAGAAGATCGAAGTCAATGCAATCTATGGCAAAGGCAAAGTAGGACAAATGGTCATCTATGGGCAACGGTGTGATTGGGGAGCAAACCCAAATCCTACAATAGCACCCCTTTCTCAGTATCCGTGTCCTTCCGTTTTCACTATCGTGGAAAAAAAAGAAGGAAATCTTGATAGATATTATATCTTGAGTGACAGCAAGGGAAATCGCATCAAAATTGAATATTTTTATTCTAGTTCTGGTGCAAGTGTTCTCTACGATGCTCAGGAGTGGTTGACCTGGAATGATATGCGCGAAAAAGAAAAGTTTTCTCGTAAGCAGAGAAAAATCGAGCAGCTCGAAGGTCATGTTGAACTTCTGAAAGATATCTTGATTAAACAGGGAGCTCGCATTGTCACAGAAGCACAAGCTGAAGATTTAGGTCTTAAGTAACAAACCAAAAGGCACACTCAAATGAGTGTGTCCTTTTGGTTATTTTAATTAATTTAAACAATTAAATAAATATAATGCAACTTTATTTTGTTCAGTAGTCTCCATTTCCATAAGTTTAGCCATTGCAAACATTACAAGTTTATATTTTGCAAAGTTTATTATTGTAGTTCTATATTCTTCATCAACTTCTTTTAGCATAGCATCAAATTTTTCATAGTTTTCTTTAGTATTGTATATAAGTCCTGACCATTTGCTTTGGCTCATACATATTGCTAGTCTTAATTTATCTTTTATATCCATATCATTTATCATATTTATTAAATATTCCACTTTTTCGTTATCCATATTCTAATGACCTCCATATTAAAATCTTACATTATTTTTCTTTCTATTGTTTTTAGCATTATTTATCTCATCTTTTGGCTTAACTTTTCTAGCTATATTATTTGCAATTTCATTTTCATCATCAGTAAAAATACCATTCTTGTATAAGTCATCACTAACAATTTTATAGTTATTATCTTTGTCATAACAAATTTTTTTATGAAAATGCCCCATAATATTATGCCAAAATTCTTTAAATTTGTGTAATTGAGCTTTTATACTTTCTTTTTCTTCTCGTAGTTTGCCAATTATTTTATCTTTAGCAGATAATTCACCTTTTAAATTGTAAATTTCTTTATCTTTTTCTTCTATTTGATATTTAAGTGAACGATTTTCCTTTTCTATTTCAAAAGCACTATGTTCAAAATCTCTAATAGCTATATTTAAGTCATTAACACTTCTAACTGTTTTAGTAGTATCTTTTACATCTTTAGTAAAATTTTTAATTTTTTTGACATCTTCGTTTGAAATAACCATATTATTTTTATTAAACTTAGCAGGTTTTAAATTATCTAATATTTGATTTATATCTTTTGTTGTATTATCAAGTTTGTTAGTCTGTTTATTAGCTTTATCTAGTTTTTTCTCTTTTTCAGCAAGTTGTTTTTTTATATTTGAATAATTACTCATATCTTTAACATTTATATCTTGATTTCTGCCTTTTTGTTTTTCTTTTAATTTAATATCCATACCATAAAATTTATTAAAAGACTTTATACAAGCATTTCTCATTTTGTCTTGAATTTTAGTTAGCGATTCTTTTGTAAATAGTTGTGATTTGCCAACTTGTTTTTTCATTCCTCTAGTACAATTTTCTATTATGGGTACACCAACAATGTGCATATGTGGAGATGTTTCATCAAAATGAATAGTAGCATTTGCTATTTTAAATGTTGGTAATATCTTAATTAAGTCATTTACTTGCTCATTATATACATCAATCATTTTTAGTCTATACTGTTTGTCTTTATCTTTCCAAAAGTCCATATCTCCAAGTTCAACTATAATCTCACAAGCAAGGTCATTTTGGGATTCATTTATCTTCATAAAATAGTTATCTATTTTTCTATCATTTCTAGTTTGCTTATTATTGTATTCTATACGAGCTTCTTCAAATTCTTCTAAATATAAATCTTTTACATCATTTACAATATCATTTGTACCACGAATTACTCTTATCAAATCTTTCTCATTATCATAATCTCGTAAGTTATGCTTATTAACTTTTGATAAAGTGTTTGCATTTTGAATAGCATTATTTGAAAGAGAAGTAGTGCCAGGTACATTTCCTTTAGCAACTTTTTTTGCTGATTTACTTTTGTTTTTATCACTTCCTAAATGAAATGAATAAGCTAATTGCTGTTCCATAAAAGCACCTCCTTTGAAATTTTTTCGTAGCATAGGACTTTGACTTGTCATAAGTCCTAACCCAGTATGACTAAATTAAGTACACTTTATGAAAATTTATATTAAAGGACAGCTAAACAGATATAAAATTATAGTTCTAAAAGTAGCGAAATTAAATTTTAGGAGAATTTAGATATGGTAGAGATAACTTATCACAAAGAAGGAGATTATTTCGTTCCTAACTTATATTTAGAGAAAGAAGATTATAAAAATGATTATATTATTGGGAAATATGGGCATTTAAGATTAGAATATTTGAAAAATCATAAAAAGGCTGAATATACAATAATGTTTATGAATAAAACTTTAAGAAAACACATTGTTGGAACTGATATACAAGCAAAAGATAGACTTGAATTTCTTATGAGTGAAATGTTAAAGAAAAATCCTATTGCTGAAAATTTGAAAAATACCAATCCTTTAGAATGGACTGGACTTATGAATAATTATAAGCATTGTGCAGAAGAAATTGTATTTAAAGAGTTGATTTATTGCTAAAAATTAAAGAGCAGAGTTTATCTGAAATTCTGCTCTTTCTAAAATTTTTAATTTAATGCTCCTGACATAATTCTAAATTTAGGAGTATTGTTCCAAATTTCTTGTAGTTTACTAAAATTTTCATTGGGATTTAGCATTAGGTTAGCTAAATTGTCTAATTCTTTATATTCTTCTTCAGATAATTCAAAATTCTTATCTTGTATATATTTAGGCATATGTAAAAATATAATTTCATTATTCATTAAAGAGTGAAAATCATAAAATAATCCTCTTATAGACGCTTTTAATCCTAAAGTTGGTGGGTCAGAAGCATATAAAATAGTTTCAGGTTTATATTTGTTCTGTCTTACACCTAAATAAGCATTTGCACCAAATATAAATTTATCATAAGGGATATCATTTAAGTTAAATCCCATTTCGTGGTCTGGACAATGCTCATCTGCATCTACTAATTTCCATCTATTCTCATCTTCATCAAAATATTCAGTAATCCAATGGTCATAACATATTCCATCGTAGTGTATATATTCAGCAAATCCACTTCTTGCTCTTGCAGATATTTCTTTTGCTTTTAATATACTAGCTAATAAAATTGCTTGACTTCTACAAGTAACATGAACTTTATCTTTAGCTTGTCTTTTCACGGTGTAATTAGGATTTTTTCTTAACAATTCTGCAAGCACACTTTGTGCTGTTGGAAATATATCATCTTCATATTCTAATCTAGTAATAGGAACATTTGTCATATCTCCCCAAAAACAATCTTTTTTAGTTCTAATATTTTTATCTCTAAATGCTACTGGGTGAATTATTTGCATTCTTTGCAATACACATAATTGTTCGATATCATTAGGTAAATCTTGTGCAAATTTTTTGTAATATCCTAAATCTGTAAAAGGACTTGTTTTTTTATAAAATTCTAATATTTCTTCTTTCTCCATATTAATACCACTCCAATACTTCGTTTAATTTTTTTCTAGGTCTTTGTTTAGGATTTTCATCTGGATAACCTATAGAAATTGCTGAAATTAGTTCCATATCTTCATGTCCTACTAATTTTGCTATTTCTTTTTGAGTATATACAATATCTCTTATCCAAAGTGAGCCTAATCCTAAATCGGTTGCTCTTAAGTAAATATGTTCTATGGCTCCACCGATTGAAAGTGAATCTCCTATAATCCAATTATCTTCATATTCTTTAAGAACTAATATAAGTACAGGTGCTTCTTTTATTATTTTTGCTGTTGCTTTAACACTACTATTAGCTTTATATATTTGTCTCTCTAAACTAACTTTTGAACTATTTTCCTTTTCCAACATAATGTCTACAATTTGATTTTTTATAGTGTTAGTTACTATTACAAATTTCCAAGGTTGTCTATTTTTGGCAGATGGCGCTAACCTTGCACAATCAATTAAGTCTTCAATTATTTTCTTAGATATCTCTGTATTTTTATATTTGCGAATACTTCGTCTATTTTTTATTGTTTCTTTTAATTCCATTTTAACTTCCTAACCTTTGCAAACATTTATAAATTCCTTGAAAATTCTATTATGATTTTCATCTATTTTATATAGACTTTCTGGATGAAATCTAACACCAATATAAAAAGTTTTGTTTCTAGATTCTATTACATCAGGATAGCTATCCTCACAAAAAGCAACTTTATCTAACTTAGGACATTCTTTTATTGTTCTCTTATGCCTAGAATTAACTTGCATTTTATCAGTTTTAACTATTTCATAAAACTTTGAAGATTTATCTATATTAATACTGTGAACATACTCATCAAAAGATTTATCATGCTTTTCTGGATTAGAAATTTTATAAGTAGTTCCTCCTAAAGCTCTTGCAATATTATTTTGTCCTGCACAAATACCAAGTATTGGGACATCATTTTCATAACAATATTTAGCAATTATGCTTTCATAATTATCTGTTTCTGCTCCTCCTTGCAAAATAATACCATTACATAGTTTCAATTGAGCAATTAAATTTTCTTTTTCTTCTATTGATAAATTATCTTTCCAATCATCTCCACAATAGTTTATATTAGCTTCTGTAGGTAGTATTCCAATAGCTACTCCACCATTATCAAATATTGCTTGTTTTACTTCATCCCTTATAAAAGTATCTATTTTATTTGATTTATATGTAGCATAGTGTTTTGATACAATGCCAATGATAGGTTTATTCATCGTTTTCCTCCATATTAATATTTCCCTTTAAATTCTTTATATTCTGATGCTTTCATACCTAACCAAGCCTGATATATTTCATTTGTTAAAACTGCATATTCAATATTTTTTGTTATTCCATTTTCTTTCCATACATCTGTTAATTTCCTTCTATCTACAACTCCTGTCATTCTTGCCTTAATCCAATTATCATTATATCCACGACTTCTATAATAATCAACAGCACGATTAATAGCAAGTTCTGGATCAAACACTTCATCTATTCTGTCATTTCCCATTTTAGCAAGCCAAAGCTTAAATGGTTCAGCTTTTGGACTTGGTATTGACTCTATTAGTCTTAATATTCCTTTTGTATCTAAAGTATCTGTCAAATAATTTTTTCCATCTTTTTGAGATTTCATTTTCAGTTGCACGATATTTTCGTGCAACTGACTTCCTTCTTGTTTTAGCTTTCTTTTTAAGTCACTCCAATAATTTCTTGGAATATTGCTGTCAGTTAATGCTCCAATAACATCTACAACACTAAAATAATATTCTTCCTTTTCACTATCCCAAGCACTTCTTATCTCACTGTCTTCAAAAAGATTTGATATTGTTTCTAATTTATTATTTTCCATTAAGAACCTCCTTTAATATTATAAAACGATTAGATTTCAAATTTAGCTTTATTCTCTTTAAAAAAATTATAATATATCTTCATATTTTCTAATTCATACCAATTTTTTGTTATAACAGGGATTGAATCTAAATCATATATTTTAGCATTTGGTATAGATAATAAAAATGGAGAATGTGTTGCTATTACAAATTGACATTTAAAAAATCGACTTAATTCTGATATTAACTGTATCAACTCAATTTGAAATTTTGGAGATAAGCTATTTTCTGGTTCATCAAGTAAATATAGACTATTTTCTTTTAATTCTTTATCAAAAAATTCTAATGATGTTTGTCCATTAGAAAATTCTCTTGCATTTTCTTCTATTCTACTTTTTATAAATTTACTCTGAGTTTTATTTCTAGTTTCAACTGAAATGCTTAAATCTTCTAAAGAAGAATAGTTAATAGGATTATATTTATACTGCATATATTGTTTTTCTAATTCTTGCCTTTTATTATTCTTTTCTTTATTTTCTATTCGTTTAGATAAAATATTCTCAAATATATCTTCACTAAAAATAATTTTACTTCCTAAAGGAATATTATTTTCTAAATAATATTTACATTTGGCTATATACATATCAAAATAATCAGATTTAACTAATGGTTTTCTTCTGTCAATTACTTTTTTATCTGTATTAATTGTTTCAGTTATAATATTAAGTAAAGTTGATTTTCCAGAACCATTATCACCATAAAAAATTGTAATTGGAGCAAATTCTATATTAAAAAATTCCTTTTCTAAAAATATATGAAAAGGATATCCACTCCAATCTTCATTATCAAGTAGTTCAAATTTCTTCAAATATATCATTTTCATTCACTCCTCTTATTATTTATATCAAAAAATCAATGCTTTTTCAACAAAAAATGCCAAATTCATTGACTTTAAGCTAAAATCGTGGTATATATTGAGTGTATTCTAATTAGGAATACAAGAATATTGATGTCTTCTTGGGAATTTTACAATTCCTCAGATGCCAGGCAAAAACGAGTCGCATAAGGGATTGCGAGCTGGTTATTAGAAAGTGTAAAAAATTTAAAAATAATAGTAAACTTGTCCAGTATTTATAAGTAATTAAGAAAGCCATGAGTGCAAAGTTCAATATTCTATTTACATACACACTAAAAAAATGAGTACATATTTATAACTCAAATTTTGTTTGAGCTTATTAAGTTTGTATTCATAGTAGGTAAATAGAGTATTAGTATATCGCTTATGGTCTTTTTGTTGTATATATATTCTTGCCCTCTCTATTTATGCAAAACAAAAAGAACTGAATACTTTGTTTTTGGTATGTAAACAAAGTATTCAGTAAGTAAAATAATATATGTATGGATATGAATATATTATTTTATCTTGGCGAAGCCAAGCATAAATTATCTATCGAAAGATTAGATAATTTATGAGCCCTCCGCTAGGAGCCCACTGACACCTTTCCAAAATGAAGTTTTGAAAGTGTCATAGTGGGTTACATACTTTCGCAAGAAAGTTATGTAACAGCTCCCTTCGGTCGCTACTTGCTACCTACAGAAAGGATTTATATTGGACAAGAGCAAAACAAATTATTCAATAGCTAGAGTAGAAACTTATACTAAAACAAGTATAACAAAAGCTGAAAGACACAACGAAAGAAAAAATAAATCATATTCTAATATGAATGTTGATTTAGAGCAAACATCTAATAATATTCATTACAAAAGATGTGAAACTACCTACAATGAGAAATTAAAAGAACTAATTGATAGTGGACAAGTATCATTAAGAGGACTAAGAAAGGATGCAAAGTTATTTGATGAACTCATATTTGATATTAACTCTGACTATTTTGAAAAACATGGTGGTTATGAATTTGCAAAAGAATTTTACGAGAAAGCATTTCACTTTGCTGAACAAGAAATGGGAACTGATAATATTATATCAGCAGTCATGCATGCAGATGAATTAAATATAGCCCTAACAGAAGAATACGGAAAACCTATTTATCATTATCATTTGCATGTTGTAGCACTTCCTGTTGTAAGAAAAGAAATTAAATGGACTAAAAAATGTAAAGATACATCGTTAATTGGAACTACAAAAGAAGTAATCAATCAAGTAAGCCACAGTAATAAATGGAAATCAGAGCAAGTACTAGATAATCAAGGAAATCCTGTATATGATAAAAAAGGAAATGCAGTTTTAATAAAATCATATAGTTTATTACAAGATAGATTTTTTAAGTATATGTCTGATAGTGGATATAAAGACTTTATTCGTGGTGTAAAAGGCAGTAATCAAGAGCATTTAAGTGATTTGCAGTTTAAAATCAAGAAAGATACTGAAAGATTAGAAAAAATCACAAATAAAGTTGAAGAAAAAGAATCTTCTTATAATTCCTATATGCAATATGATAAGCAAATTGAAGATATTTCAAATTTAGGAAAGCAAAAGCGATTTTCTAAAAAGATTGAATTAGAACAAGAAGATTATGAAAGTTTAACTGAATATGCTAAAAAAGGAATTGTTGCAGATAAAGAAATATATGAACTAAACAACAGAATTGATAATTTAAGAAATGCAGTAGACAAATGGAAATCTCTATATGATGATATAGTAGAAAAAACAAAAGATTATTTCCATGCTATAAAACTTGCACCTCAAAAGGTTACAAATTTCTTTAAAAGTTTATTTGATAAAGAAAAACAAGATGAGCTAGAAAAGCAAAAACTTGTGCAAGAAAAAATACAAGCTGAAAGAAAAGCTCGTGAAGAAGCTAAAGAAAAAGAAAGAGTTGAAAAGCAGAAACTAAAGAAATCTCCTGAATACAAGAAAAAAAGGAGGGCTGATAGAGATGAAAGATAATAATCATAAAATAGTTATAACAGGTCTTACTAATGAAGAATATGAGTTTATTGAGAATATAAGAAAAGAACTATATAATAAACTTTCTAAAATGAACAATGAAGAATTGCTAGATTATATAAAAACTCTTTGCCCTGAGCAAGATTTGAACTTTAAAAAAAAATAAAAGGAACAACTTATAAAGTAAACACTTACTTTAGTAATACTTCCGAATATACCATATTACAGAGTTTACTAAAAATTTTTGAAAAATGAAAATTAAGTATTGAAATTTATGCTTGGAATATGGTATATTATGACTACTACTAAAGTAGAAACTATAATTTTATATCGTATTTCAAGCTGTCAAATGAAAGGAGTAAAATTATATGAAACAGCTAGAAAGCGATAAGATCACTGCTTTATACTGTCGTTTATCAAGAGATGATGAACTTTCAGGAGAAAGCAATAGTATAACAAATCAAAAATCAATTTTAAGTAAATATGCACAAGATAACAATTTTCAAAACATTAAGTTTTTTGTAGATGATGGTTATTCTGGAACAACTTTTACAAGACCTGCATTTATGGAAATGATGGGACTTGCTGAAAGTGGTAATATTGGAACAATTATAGTAAAAGACCATTCAAGACTTGGAAGAAATAGACTTGTTGTTGGACAACTTTTAGAAGAAGATTTTGTAATACTAGGTATTAGATATATTGCAATAATGGACAATATTGATAGTAGTAAGGGTTTAAATGACTTCTTACCTATTCAAGATTGGTTTAATGAAATGCATGCTAAAAATACAAGTCAAAAAGTTAGAGCAGTTCTCAAAAATAAAGGCGAATCAGGTATTTCTCTTGCTAATAATGTACCTTATGGCTATAAAAAAGATGAAACAGACAAAAGCAAGTGGGTTATTGATGAACAAGCTTCTAAAATAGTAAAAGAAATATATAATCTCTTTATACAAGGTCATGGAACTTTTGAAATTGCAAGAATACTTACTGAAAGAAATATTATGACACCATCTGAATATTTTGCAAGTATTGGAAGAACATTCCCTACTAGACTACAAACATTCAAACATCAATGGAATGCTACAACAGTAGCAAGTATCTTAGATAGACAAGAATATATTGGAGATACTGTTAATTTTAAATATACCATTCGTTCTTACAAAGACAAAACTAAGGTTAATCTTCCAAAAGAAGAATGGAAAATATTTAAAAATACCCATGAGCCAATAATTGACGAATATACTTGGAATATTGCACAGCAATTACGAAACAACAGAAAAAAGCCTACTCGTTTAGGAAAGAAAAGTATATTCTCAGGATTACTATTTTGCTATGATTGTGGTAAAAAGCTATATTTTCAATCTCCAGTAACTGACACAAAATCAAAAGACCATTACAGATGTTCCAGTTATAAGAATAATACTTCTTTATGCTCTTCTCATTATATTTCAGATGAAGTATTGCAAAGTCTTGTTTTAGAAAATATGCAGAAAGTAATTTCTTATATGAAAGATTACGAAGATTTATTTATACAGGAGCAATTAGATAAAAGTTCTAAAGAAGATGCAAAAGAATTATCTCAAAACAAGAAAGAACTTAAAAAGGCAAAGAATAGAATAATTGAAATTGATAACTTGTTTCAGCATATTTACGAAGATAATATTTCAGGAAAATTAACAGATGAAAGATTTAGGAACTTATCTTTTAATTATGATAAGGAACAACAAGAATTAAAAATAAAAAGTGAACAATTGTCAAAACAAATCAACAATACTGAAAAGAAAACAACTGATTTAACACAATTTATAAGTAATGTTAAGAAATACACTGAAATAACAAAATTAACACCAGAGATTTTAAATGAACTAATAGAAAAGATACTTGTCCATCAAGCAGAAATAATAAATGGCAAAAAAGTTCAAGAAATAGATATTTATTACAGGGGTGTTGGCATCATTTCTTTTCCAGTTAGTTTTGAATATATGAAAGTAGCAATTGAAAAAATGATAAATAAAAGAAAAACAGTTTAATTATTAAGAAAATAAGCTATGATATGGGGAAAACATTTTAGTGTACTTAACTAAAGCGTTCTCCCATATGAGTTATGACATACTATCATAACTCGGGGTCTCTGCGAGGCAATAAAATTTATCTAAATTGATAAATTTTATTCAAATTAACTATCGCCACTTTCATTTTTATTTCGTAAAAACAAAACGTGCCACGTTAATTTTTTTCTTCTGCATCATCTTCGCAGAACTTTACTGGCTTAACACCTACTGAAATAGTAGTGGTATCTTTTGAGTAAATTACACTATTGTTAGTTTCATCTGGAATATAATCAAATGCTGTATCAATTTCTTGCATTTGAAATTTATCTTCTTCACGAATATAAATTATTCCAAATTCATAAGTTTTCATTTTACAATCTGGATCTAATTTATAATAATCTTTTAAAGGGAACACTCTAACAATAGCGCTATTATCTTCAACAAAGTTAAAGTAAAACATTTGCTTATCTAAATAGTATGTTGCTTCAGTATAACCAACATCATAATATTGTCTTAATCTCATTATTACTTTGCCAAATTCTTCTTCAGATAAATAATTACTAAATCTTATATTACCAACCACATTACCAAATATAACTGGTTTAATAGTATTAATATAGCCTTTATCAAATAATTCTTTACATGGCTTACAAATATTTTCTCTAAAGTTAATTTGCTTAACTACTATTTCTGTACCAACTAAAGAAAGTTCTATATCATCAACATATTTCATTATAAGTTCTGCTTGTTCTTCTCTGTTATAATCTTTCCAAGTTCTAGTTCTTGCTTGATATTCTTTATCTAGTTTTATCTTATTAATAAAATCAATATCTCTTTTTAATAAAATATCTTTTGGAGTAAATCGTAGTTCTTCTACACTATCAGTAGTATCTAATTTTCGCAAACAAAAAAATCAACCATTTTACTGATTGATTTTTGTATCTGTAGTTCGAACAGATTCGTTATTGGCTGGGCTGGCAGGATTCGAACCTGCGCATGGTAGAGTCAAAGTCTACTGCCTTACCGCTTGGCTACAGCCCAATATATAAACTTAATACATATGGGGTGGAAAATGGGATTCGAACCCATGACCTCCAGTGCCACAAACTGGCGCTCTAACCAACTGCGCTATATCCACCGCTCACAGTACTTTTAATTTTACATTATTTCTTTTATTTTGTCAATATTTTATACTAATTTTATTAAAATTTATTCTTTTTTATCATATAAATATTATACTCTAGTAAAATTAATATATACTAATTATCTAAAATTTTGCAACTAATTTATAAATAGGTCCAAAAGGCGAAAACTTCTTTTCATATTCAGTCTCTACATTAAAAACCTCTGTCTTATGCAAATCTAAATAAACGTCAATAAATTCCATACCAAAATTTTGCATACTTACTAAACTATATTCAAAAAGTCCCCTATTATCAGTTTTAAACTCAATAATTCCATCTTTCTTTAAAACTTTTTTGTAATTTTCTAAAAAATCTTTGTAAGTAAGACGTCTTTTGGTATGTCTCTTTTTAGGCCATGGATCACTAAAATTTAAATATAGCACATCAACCTGATTTTCACTAAAATAATCAAGTAATTTTAAAGCGTCAAAAGACATAAAGTATAAATTTTTTAAAGATAGACCATTTTCTTCTTCAAACCTATTCAATTTTTTAATTGCAAGAGCTAGTACTTGTGGAGACAATTCAATTCCAATATATACATTATCTGGATTTAATTTTGCCATATTAGAAATAAAATCACCTTTTCCCATACCAATCTCAATGCAAATCTTTTTATCTGTATTAAGTATACCTTGTAATTTTTCTCTATCTTTAATAAATCTATCAAAATTTTCTATTATATCATTTGCCTGTGGGTTATATCTTGTCCTCATTTTTCCTCCTAAACTCTAGAAATAATTGTTCCTATAGCTATAATAACTGTACTAATCAAAAATGAAATAACAAAATATCCATAAGGTACAGTTACGTTGTTTTTTTCATTTTTCGCTGTTTTTTCTTCTTTTTTCTTAGCTACCTCTTTTAATTTCTTTTTATTACCTGTTGCTTCATAAAAAGTTCTTTTAAAATCAAGCATCGAATAATCCTGATTCCTTGAATATCTCCATCTTCTTGTACTAAGAAGACAATACTGAATTCCAGTTGCTACAGAAAGACCTACTGCTATTAACTGAATTATAGCGCCTATACACATAGGAATTACACTTGCTTTCCCTGTTAAGACATTAAAATTAGTAACAATATCACAAGCTAAGCTATATGATGATGCTATACCAATAACAGGTATAAAGAAATATGGCGCAATTCCTGCAAGTATAATCATGAAAATTAAAGGTATTTTCTTTGTAATTATTAAAGAAAATACACCATTAGAAGCTTCACTTACTTCTTTTGCTTTTTGTGCAAGTTCTGCAATATTAGGAGTAGAATTTATTTTTGATATTAGAGTTGCTATCATAACAAAAAAAACAACGAGACATATTATATATATAATTATATGTTTTCTCATAAGTTTTTCTTTATAAAATTTAAAATATCCTATCATAATATTTTTTATATCAAATTTACTACTCTTATTATCAGAAACATTAACGCTTTCATCTTTTTTATTTAACTTATTTTTATTATCTTTACCTTTTACATTACCAGAATTTCTTGATACATTTCTTCTTTTTTGGGTATTTTGCATATTACACTCTCCTTAAACTAAACAATCATAAAGTCAATTTCTTTTAATTTTATGTCTGCCCTTATAAGTTTAACTTTTAATTTATCGCCTATTTTAAAAGTTTTTCCTGTTTCTTTTCCAAGAAGTCTATGTTTTTTATCATCATATATATAATAATCCAAATCATTAATATTGTCAAATGAAATTAAACCCTCAACTGTATTTTCAAGTCTTACAAATATTCCAAAAAATGTTACATTTGAAATTACAGCTTCAAATTCATCACCAACAAATTTACTCATATATATACATTTATATAAATCATCAAAATCTCTTTCTATTAAAGTTGCATTTTTTTCAGTTTCACTAGATGTTTTTGAATACTCTATAGCTTGAGTAGCATATTTAGCTATCTTTTTATCACTTAAAACATATCCACTTTCGATATAATCAGATATTACTCTATGAATAAACAAATCAGGATATCTTCTAATAGGTGAAGTAAAGTGACAATAATATTTTGCAGCAAGACCAAAATGTCCTAAACATTCTTCAGAATATTTTGCAATCTTTAATGTCCTTAACATATAACTTGAAATAATTCTTTTTTCTTCCTCATCTTCAATATTATCAATTAAAGTAGATAAAGTCTTTGGATGTATATTTTTTATTCCTTTTAATTTAAGTTTATATGAACTTAGTATCTCATTTAACTCTCTTAATTTTTCTTCATCTGGCTTTTCATGAATACGATAAATAAATGGAATATCTAGGAAATAAAATTTCTCAGCAATTTGCATATTTGCAGCAAGCATAAATTCCTCTATTATTTTATTTGCAATTGTAATCTCATATGGTTTTATATCAACAACTTTTTTATTTTCATCTAACACAACTTTGGTCTCAGGTATATCAAAATCTATACTTCCACTTTGTTTTCTTTTTTTATTTAAAATAACAGCAAGTTCTTTCATAAGCATAATATCATCTATATAGTCTCTATATTCTCTTAATACCTCTTCGTCTTCACCACATATAACTTTATATACCTTATCATATGACATTTTTTTGGTAACACGTATAACAGACTTAAAAACATTGCTTTCTATAACATTACCATCTTTGTCAAATAAAATATCAATTGCAAGAGTTAGTCTTCTTACTCCTTGATTTAAACTACAAATTCCATTTGAAAGTTTTTTTGGTAACATAGGAATAACAGTACCAGGAATATATATGCTAGTTCCTCTATATATTGCTTCCTTATTTAAAAAAGTTCCTTCTTTTACATAATTAGAAACATCTGCTATATAAACAGATAAAAGATATCCATCGTTTTTCTTTTTTACCTGAACAGCATCATCAAGATCCATTGCATCACTAGCATCTATTGTATATACTTTTTCTTTTGTCCTATCAACTCTATTTATTGTATCATTATCAGTTACTTTGGAAGGAATTTGCCTTAACTCTTCCCTAATTTGTGATGAAAATTCTTTCATATCCTCTAACCCATAAGATATACTTAAGGCTTTAATTTCTGACTTTTCATCTTTACCACTTGCTATAGTTCTTAATATTTTTCCTTCAGCCCTAGTATCACTAGTAGCATATTTAGTTATTTCTACTTCTACAATTTGTCCATTAATACGTCCAATTGATTCCTTTTTAGGTATATATATATCAGGTATTTTTTTATCAATTGGTTCCACAAATCCAAAATTATTATTCTTTATAAATCTACCAATTACATTAACGGTATTTCTTTTTAGTATTTTTATTACTTTACCTTCTCTTCTATGATTAGAATCTAAAATTTGCTTAACCAATATTTCATCATTATTTATAGCGCCAAGAGAATTTTTTGAAGATATGTATATATCTTCTCCTTTATTAGCAATACCAAAACCAAATCTTTCTGACTTTGACTCAAATACACATTTTATAACATCCGTATTATCAACAGGAACATATCTTTTACTTTCATCTAAATATATAATTCCTTCAACTTCTAATTCATCAAGTATTTCATCTAATATACCTATATCATTTTTTGGAATATTAAAAAAACTGCAAATTTGTTTTTTAGTCATTAGTTTATATTCTTTATTTGAAAAAAAGGAAGTCAACGCTTCCTTTCTTCTTAAATAATCTCTATTATTTATATCAATTTTTTTCATATCTTTTTCCTTATTTAATTATTGCAACCGTAGTGACAAAACATAACACGCAAAATAATATTGCAAGGCCTACAGTCCATTTAGATAATACACCATCTAAAGTTTTTGATTTATTTGAGCCATAAAAAGTATTTGCTCCAGTTAAAACTGATTGTGAATCTTTGCTATTTTGCATCATTACAACTATTGTAAGAATTATACCAACTACTACAGTAGCTATTGAAAGTGTCCAATCTATCCATCCCATTTTGTATTTCCCCCTAAAAATTTCTCTAATACAACAATTATAGCATAAAAATATATAAAAGACAAGTAATTAGAAAAATGTTTTGTTTAAAAATTATATTTATTGATTACTTATTTGAAATAAATTTTCTATTTTATATAATTTAACTTTTTATTGTATATCACAAATAAAAAAATAAACCTATAGGAACAGACACTCTTTTTTCGTGTCCACCCTATAGGGTACATTTTAAAAATTACTATCATTTTTTGTTTTTAATCTTTTCTTGATCCAAATAGTTGTAATAATCTTAAGAAAATATTAATAAAATCAAGATATAATTGCATAGCGCAATATATAGCTAACTTGTCATTACTTCCATTTACACTTTCTGCAAGTTGTCTTACTTTTTGCATATCCCACGCTGTAATTCCAAAAAATACAATTAAAATTACCCAGTCTACTGCAATGTCAACTACTGAATTTCCTATAAATAAGTTAATTAAGCTTATTATTACTCCTACAATCAATGTTACCAATAAAATATTACCTATTTTATTTAAATCTCTGTTTGTCACCTTACCATAAAAAGCACAAATTCCAAAGATAGCAGCTGCTGCAAAGAAAATGATTACAATTGAAGATAAATTATACACATAAAAAATTGTGGACAAAGTTACTCCATTTAATATAGCGTACACAAAAAATAGCACACCTACCACACTTGGTGGCATTTTTTTTAAAAGTAGTGAAAACACTATAACAACAACTACTTCAACAATTAATAAGACTGGCCATATTTCAATAAAATTAATTGTAAAACCTGTAGCATAGGAAAATACAGATACAAATGCCGTAGCAAGTAATCCTAAAAACATCCATAAAAAAGTCTTAGTGTATATATCTTTATGTACATCCACATTTTGAACAGGATTGATATTCTCTTCCATAAAATTCCTCCTTATATTTATTATAACATTCATTCTATTACTTTTATTCAAATTTGTCAATAGCCAGAAAAAAGTAGCCAAGATTTTATTCTTAGCTACTTTAATGCTACTAAATTACTTTCTTAAATTTAATTTTGAAATTAAATCTCTATATCTTTCCACATCTTTAGACTCAAGATATCTAAGTAATCTTTTTCTCTTACCAACCATTATTAAAAGTCCACGTCTAGAATGGTTATCTTTTTTATGCACTTTTAAATGTTCAGTAAGTTCATTAATTCTTTCTGTTAATAGAGCTACTTGAACTTCTACAGAACCTGTATCTTTATCAGCTCTTGCATAACTTTTTAGAATTTCAGATTTTCTTTCTTTAGTCATTTTTTCTCCTCCTTCTTATTATCACTTGCCTATAACTAAGAAACAGTACGAGGATACTAATTTCCGAGTAATAGGTGAATTTTATATAAATGGATAAACCAATTATATCAAATTATTTTCCAGCAATATATGGATATGGATTAGTAGGTACTCCATTAAATCTCACTTCAAAATGTAAGTGAGGTCCAGTAGTATAACCTGTCATACCAATTTTTGCAATCATTTGACCTTCTGTTACCTGCTGTCCAACTGAAACTAGAAGTTCACTACAATGAGCGTAATATGTTGTCATACCATTTCCATGATCAATTTTTACGTGAAGTCCATATCCTCTACCCCATCCAGCAAATGTAACTGTTCCTGTTTTATATGCATATATTGCAGTACCAATAGCTCCTCCTAAGTCTATACCAGTATGTCCAGAATATCCCATATATTGACAGTTTATTCTTCTGTTAACTGTAGGCCATACCCCTCCACCAGTTGCTTGGACAGAAGTTGCACCTATAGTTTCTGCTTTCTGCACATTAGAAGAATTATTTGTACTTTTAGTAGTCTTGGTAGAAATTGTTGCTTTTGGAGTTTCAACTGGTTTGTTCCTATCTACTATATCTTTTAAAATACTGTCTGCCCTCTCAATAGTAGTAATTTCTCCCTTTTCTTCTACTTTTTCTTCTTTTACTTCTACATTTAATTTTGATACTTCAGCTTTTAAATTTTCTGCATACTTATTAGCATCATCTTTTGTATCAAATTTCATTTTATTATCACCGTCAACAGCCACTTCATAAACTGTATATTCGGTTTTCATTTCAGCTCTTAAATTTGTATAAACATTTTGTTTAGCAATAAGTGAATCTCTTGTATAACTTGTTTCAAAAGTAGGTTCACTATCTAGATAAACTTTTACATCGGAATCAACATTTTGTTTCTCGGCAACCAAGTCATTATACACTTCATCAAATTGCTGTTCTGATGAAAAGTACCCAACAAATTTATCACCTATATAAGCTTTAACTGTTGGTTTATATGTATTTAATACAGTTACTAAAACAGCACTAAATATTAGAACTAAAGCTAGTATTGTAAAAAATACAAATCTTAGTGTACCAAGCACACTTCTTTTTTCCATAACTTTATTTTACACCTTCCTTTTTAGGCCGACTTAATTTATTATAGCATAAAATGCAAAATCTGTCAAATTTTAAGTTTACTGTTACAAAATTATACCTCTAAAAATCTAATTTCATTGTAGCATATAGTATATTATATGTCAATAATATTACAATGATTTTACAAAGCAACTTAAACCCAGATAATATACCAAAAATTAAGGCAGAAAAAACAGGATGAAATCATAATTATGATTTTCACCCTGCTTTTGCTCCAAAGATTATTTGTGATTTTTTATAATGTTTCTTAATTCATCACCAGAAATAGTTTCCTCCTCACTTAATCTCATTGCAACAGTATTTAAAAGTTCCCTATTTTCTTCCAAAATCTTTTCACAAATTTCATAACATTTGTCAATAATCTTTTTTATCTCCATATTTACTGGATTATTAAAATCATTTGCAACTGAAATAACTTCATTGTCACTAAGATATATTGGACCAATACACTCGCTCATTCCATACTTAGTAACCATTAAAGTAGCTATACTAGTTGCTTTTTCCAAATCATTTGCTGCTCCAGTAGATATGTCGTTTAAAACGAGTTTTTCTGCTGCACGGCCTGCAAGAAGTGTAGATATTTTCTTAATGCAATATTCTTTTGAGATATAGTTAATATCATCATCGTTTCCTTCATACATGGTATATCCGCCTATTTTTCCTCTTGAAACGATTGATACTTCTATTACATTAGAACTATCACCAATTAATGAACTTACTAATGCATGGCCTGCTTCATGATAAGATACCAATTTTCTTACTTTTGGAGAAATAACTCTATCATTTTGAAATACACCAATAAGCTGCTTTCTTAAAGCTTCATCAAAATCTGCTTGATCAACTTTAGTATGCTCATTTCTCACTGCAATAATTGCAGCCTCATTTGAAATGTTAGCAAGTTCTGCTCCACTATATCCTGCTGTTTTTGCAGCAATGGCCTTCAAATCAACATCACAATTAACAGTAAGATTTTTAGTATGTATTTTCAAAATAGCTTCTCTTCCATGTAAATCAGGTTTAGGAATATAAATTTTCCTATCAAATCTACCAGGTCTTAACAATGCTGGATCAAGACATTCTTCCCTATTAGTTGCTGCAATAACAATAACATTATCATCGTTAAATCCATCCATTTCAACCAATAACTGATTTAATGTTTGTTCAGAATAATTATATTTTCCACCTCGTTTTAAGCCAATTGAATCAATTTCATCGATAAATATAACACTTGGAGCGTTTTTTCTAGCTTTTTTAAAAAGCCCCCTCACTCTAGAAGCTCCCAGTCCAACAAACATTTCTTCAAATTCAGAACCATTCATATTAAAGAAAGACACTCCTGCTTCACCAGCTAGTGCTCTAGCAAGTAAAGTCTTTCCTGTTCCAGGCTCTCCACTAAAAAGTATACCCTTTGGAATCTTAGCACCAATTTCTTTATATTTTTTAGGATTTTTAAGAAAATCCACCACTTCAGTTAATTCTTTTTTCTGAGATTCAATTCCAGCGACATCATCAAACTTAATTGCATTCTTCTTTGAATCATCAAATTTTTTCGAATTACCCTTAATATACTTTGAAAATGTTGATCTAAAAATCATAACAAATAAAAGTATGTATAACAAATTCATAACAATACTAAATATCGTAGTTACAACTTTTAAAAAAGCTGCTCTACTATTTATTACGTTAAATTCAATATGGTTTCCATCCTTTTCATTTTCAGTAATAAGTTCAGTAATCATATCAACTGAAGGAATAACAACGCTTTTCTTTACATCATCACCTTTTACAACTACTTCAGCTTTAGCTTCAGTAACATCAAGGTTAAGTTTTTCTATTTTACCATCTTCAATATACGATACTAACTGAGTATAGCTAATATCTTCATTTTTTGGTAAATTAAGAAAAACTATAGCTCCGATAAATAATATAGTGATAAAAACAAAAATTATGATATTATTCCTCTTTGAATTTTCTCTTCCATTTAATTTTCTCATAAATTAACTCCTCTTATTAAAAATAGTAGTATTCCTATTATTTAATTTTAAATAAATAGAAAACATATTTAAACTTGCTATAGCATTATACATCGCGTTACATTTTTTGTCAACTAAAGTGCTAATTTTTCTACTTATTTAGCTATGTTACCACTTTTATTTACATTTATTTTTTATAATTCTATTGCTTTTTGAATATACATATTGTATAATATATTTAATTACTATTTGAGAGGAGGAAAATCATGTTTGGTTTACCACTTTGGGCAATTTGGTTGATTTTATGTGGAACTTTCTTACTTATAGAAATTTTCAATATTTCATTTTTACTGATCTGGCCCGGAATTGGATCATTTTTTGCATTTATAGCTTCTGTTTTAGGCGCACCTATTGAAATACAAATTGCAGTCTTTGCGATAAGCACAACTATAATGATAATATTTATGAAGCCCCTAACTAAAAAGTTATTTAAAAATAAAGACAGCACAAAAATGAATAATGATGCAATGATAGGAAAAAAAGGTGTTGTTATAAAAGAAATTAATTCAACAGAGGATGTCGGTCAAGTAAAAGTAGCTGGTGAATTATGGTCAGCTATCACTCTTAATGATGAAAAAATTAAAATTAATGAAATTGTTAAGGTTACAAAAGTTGATGGAGTAAAACTTGTTGTAACAAAAATTAATGAAAATGTATAGGAGGAAATTTTATGGAAATATTTTTTATAATAGTAATTGTTTTAGTTTTAATTGTAGCTTTTGCATCAATTAAAGTAGTAAGACAATCAGAAGTTAGAATAGTTGAACGTTTAGGTAAATATCATAATACTGCTGAAGCTGGACTTAATTTTATTTTACCGTTTGTTGATAAAATTAGAGCTGTTGTTAGTCTAAAACAACAAACAATGGATGTAACACCACAAAGTGTTATTACAAAGGATAATGTTACAATTACAATTGATACAGTTGTTTTCTATCAAATAACAGATCCTGTTAAAGCAGTTTATGAAATAGAAAGTTTACAAAAAGGTATTGCATATATTGCAATTACAACAATTCGTGATATTGTTGGTAAAATGGATTTAGATAGTACATTCTCTTCAAGGGATTCAATAAATAACCAACTAAGACAAACACTTGATGAAGCTACAGATAGATGGGGATGTAAAGTTGACAGAGTTGAAATTAAAGATATAAAACCTCCAACAGATATTCGTGATGCCATGGAAAAACAAATGAATGCAGAAAGAAATAAAAGAGCTATTATTCTTGAAGCTGAAGGTAAACGTCAAGCTGACATCACACTTGCAGAGGGTAAAAAGCAATCAACAATTCTTGAAGCTGAAGCAGAAAGAGAATCTAGTATAAGAAGAGCTCAAGGTGTAAGAGAATCTAAAATACTAGAAGCTGAAGGTAATGCTGAGGCAATAAAAAAAGTTGCTGACGCAAAGGCACAAGAAATTTCACAAGTTTATGGAGCTATAATGAGTGCAAAACCAGATGATAAACTTGTTGCAATCAAGTCTCTAGAAACTCTTGAAAAAGTTGCTGATGGAAAATCTAATAAAGTATTTATTCCTTTTGACACAACAAAATCACTTGGTGCACTTGGAGCTTTAACTGAAGTTGTAAAAGAAAGTAAATCTAATAAATAATAAATATAGTTAATGGTCACTAGAAAATCTAGTGACCATATTTTATATTCATCTATATAATTTCTTGTACTCAATAAATTTACAAATATCTCCTAACTCTAATTTGATATTATTATTAACACTCTTTTTTATATTAATTATTTAACTTTTACATTATCGCTTCCAAAAGTTATACTTAGTTTATTTAAAACATCATCATTTAAGTTTAGAGAATATTTATCATTTAATACTTTAATCTTATTTGTACCTTCATAGAATAAATTGACTTTGGCATTACCGCTATTTTCCTTTGCAATATCATTTATTACATTAAGTACAACACCTTCTAAGTCAAGTTTATCTTTGGGTATTCTTATATATACCTTTCTTTTTTCCTCCATTTTTTTATTTGATATATCTTCTATATAATTTACTAATATCTTTGGTTTTTCTCCCTCTTTAATATTTACCTTACCAGTTACCTTTACAACCATGTCTGTTTTTAATAAATCATAAAATTTATTAAAAACTTTCGGAAAAATAACTAGCTCAACACTGCCATACATATCTTCAAGAATAGTAAACATCATTTGATTGCCAGATTTAGTATTAAGTAACTTAGATGAAGTTATTATTCCACATAAACTAACAGTTTTATTATCAAAATCCTCTTTTTTTGTTTTACTATTCTCATCAATATCTTCATTGCTATTTAAATCTATTGTACTGACTGTCGAATTTTTTTTGATATATTCTTTATATTCATCTAGCGGATGACCAGATACGTACATTCCCAACATTTCTTTTTCCATATTAAGCAAATCTTTATTTGTAGGCTTTCTTGATGATTTAGCTATTACAATTTTTGCGTGTGCATCATCAGATACAACATCAAAAAAGTTCATTTGATTAATATAGTTTTTCTTTTTTGTTTCATTTATATTATCAACTATTGTCTCGTAACTGTCTAATATATCAAACCTTGTACTTTCTTTTTCTATTTCATCAAAACATCCAGCTTTTATTAAACTTTCAATACACTTCTTATTTACTGTATCTCCTGAAACTCTCTCACAAAAATCAATAAAACTTAAAAATTTACCATTTATTTTTCTATCTTTTATAATCTCACAAATAGCATTATTTCCTACATTTTTAATTGATGATAATGCAAATCTAATTTTGTTATTTATAACTGCAAATTTTAAATAACTTTCATTAATATCAGGTCTTAATACTTCAATATTAAGTTTTCTACACTCCTCTATATATAAAGGAATTTTATCAAGATTACCAAGGAAACTATTCATAGTAGCAGCCATAAATTCATGTGGAAAATGTGCTTTTAAATATGCTGTTTGATAAGCAACCACTGCATAACATGCTGCATGAGATTTATTAAATGCATATTTAGCAAACTCAGCCATTTCATCAAATATTTTATTTGCACTTTCCATATCAATATTGTTTCTTTTAGCCCCTTCAACAAAAACTTCTCTTTCCTTTGCCATTACATCAAGTTTCTTTTTTCCCATAGCACGTCTTACTAAATCAGCTCTTCCAAAACTATACCCAGCTAAATCTCTAAAAATTTGCATTACTTGTTCTTGATAAACCATGCATCCATATGTATCTTTCAATATTGGTTTTAATGAATCATGAGTATAAATAACATTATCTGGGTTTTCTTTATTATGTATATATCTTGGAATTTGATCCATAGGTCCAGGTCTATATAACGATATCATAACAATTATATCTTCTAAAGTATTTGGCTTTAGTTCCATCATAACGCGTCTAAATCCTGGACTTTCCATTTGAAATACACCTAAAGTTTTTCCTTCTGTAAGAAGCTTAAATGTATCTCTATCATCCATTTCTCCAAAATTCACATCTACACCATGTATTTTTTTTATAAGTTTTAAAGTATCACCTATTACAGTAAGAGTTCTAAGTCCTAAAAAGTCCATTTTAAGAAGTCCTAATTCCTCAAGTGTTGTCATAGTGTACTCAGTAGATATAACTCCGTCACTTTCATAAAGTGGAACATAGCTTACAACAGGCTCTTTAGTTATAACAACACCCGCAGCATGAGTAGAAGCATGTCTTGCAAGTCCTTCTGCCTTTCTAGACAAGTCAATTATTTCTTTAACTTCCATATCAGTTTCATAAAGTTCACTAAGTTCTTTATTAACTTCTAAAGCCTTATCTATAGTGATTTTTAAATCTCTTGGTATAAGTTTTGCAATCATATCAGCTTTAGCATATGGAATATCTAAAGCTCTTGCCACATCACGAATTGCAGCTCTTGCAGCCATTGTACCAAAAGTTATAATTTGTGCTACATGATCATGTCCATATTTTCTACATACATACTCTATTACTTCTTCTCTTCTTTCATAGCAAAAATCTACATCGAAATCTGGCATACTAACTCTTTCTGGATTCAAAAACCTTTCAAATATTAAATTAAATTTTAAAGGATCAATATTGGTTATTCCTATAAGATACGCAGCTATTGAACCTGCACCACTTCCACGTCCAGGGCCTACTGCAATCCCCTGTGATTTTGCATAATTAATATAATCCTGCACAATTAAAAAATAATCTATATATCCCATTTTATCTATTATTTCTATTTCATAATCAAGTCTTTTTTTTGCTTCTTGTTTTTTTTCTAATGGATATTTTTTTTCCAATCCCTCGTAACATAGCTTTTTAAAGTACTCCAAATGAGTCATATTTTCATTTATTTTAAATTCAGGCAAAATAGTTTTTCCAAATTCAAATGTTACATTACACATATCTGCTATTTTTTGTGTATTCTCGATTGCCTCAGTTAAATTTTCAAAATCACTTTGCATTTCTTCTTTAGTCTTTACGTAAAATTCATTTACTTTAAAGCTCATCCTATTAGGATCAGACATAGTGGTTCTTGTTTGTATACAAAGTAGCACCTCATGAAAATCATAATCTTCCTTATTTAAATAATGACAATCATTTGTAGCCACAAGACCAACACCAAACTCTTTAGAAAATTCAACAAGTTTGCTATTTACTAATATTTGCTCTCTTAATTTATTTCCCTGAACTTCTAAGAAAAATCTATCTTTCCCAAAAATTTCTAAATATTCTTTTACTGAATCTTTTGCTCCCTCTATATTATGATTTACAATTTTTCTTGCAACTTCACCAGCAAGACAAGCACTAAGAGCAATTATTCCTTTATTATATTTTTTTAACAAATCTTTATCAACACGTGGCTTATAATAAAATCCTTCTGTATAACCTGAAGATACTATTTTAATTAAATTCTTATAACCTTCATTATTCATTGCAAGCAAAATTAAATGGTAAGGTTCTGTATCTATTTTTCCTTGCTTATCAAATCTACTACGAGGTGCAACATATACTTCACACCCAATTATTGGCTTGATTCCCTCAGCTATACAAGTTTTATACATTTCAACTGCGCCAAACATATTACCATGATCAGTTATAGCAACAGCATTCATTCCATTTTCCTTTACTTTTTTTACTAAATCTTTTATTCTTATTGCACCATCAAGCAAACTATACTCTGTATGCACATGTAAATGCACAAAACTCATAAAATCACCACCAAACATTTCAATAAGATTATATCAAAAATAATGGTAAAAGTCTATACGTTTATTTATTATACAATATCAACTATAAAAGAAATGTGGTAATGTCTTAAGTAAAGAAATGAGAAAATGTCCCAAGCTCCAAAATCGCTCACTTAAATAACATAATACACATTAACAATTAACACACTCTCTCCCTTCCATATCCCAGAGTTAGTTTTGTAAAAAAGTATACAATTAGATTTATATATCGTATCGACAAAACTAGACAATAATTAGTATTATTTTTTCCTTGATTTCAAATTAAAAAAATGCTATACTAAATTAAATTTCACTGTGGGGTACACAGGTTGAGCGTTCTAACTACACTTTTTAGTGACTATCTACGAATTTAGTAGTACCTATTTTTTTCTTTTGGAATGGGAGTTATACATACTAAAATGCCAGAAATTCTAACTCAAGTTTATTTATATTTATCAAAAGATTTAAATGTCATATATAAAATAGCTATTCAAAAAAAAATTAAAATTTGTATGGCTTAGTTTTTCATGTATTTTTTATTTTTAATTTATATTTTTTCATAATTTTTCAGATTTTTTCATATTTTTTACAAAACTAACTCAGAGGGGTGGGGTATGTTTTTTCTTAGTTTATAGAGCATTGTTATGTTGGGGAGTACCATGAGTGCATTTGCTATTGAGGAAATGCTCCAGATTATTTCTATTTTTGATATTGAGCCTATAAATACGCATAATAGAAATATTATTCTATATTTTTTTATACTTTTTCTGTTGTTGAAAAGATATTTTATTGCTATGCTTCCATAGAAACCTGAACATGGAATTGTTGATATTGCAAATACTACTATCATAAATATGAATATGTAGTTTCCAAATGGGAGAAGTGAAAATACATAATTTGCAATTAAAGCTGGATTTTCAGTTATTGTATACATTCCACTTGCTACAAATACAATTCCTGTGAGTGTGCAAAGTAATACTGTGTCTATAAATACACTTGTTGATGATATAATTGATTGCTTTTTTATATCTTTTTCATTTACCATTACATCAAATATTGGAGAGGTTCCCATTCCTGCTTCGTTTGTGAATAGTCCTTTTGATAGTCCTGTATTCATTGCTTTTACCATTACACTTCCAAAAATTCCTCCTACACATGATTTTATATTAAAAGCTTCTTTTATTATTTTTAATATACTCGATAATAAATTATTTCTGTAAATATACATTAAAATAATGCATGAAACAAGATAAATTATTGTTGCTATTGGTATTAATACACTGCTTATATTTGATATTCTTTTTTCATTTCCAATTAATGCGTATGCACATGGAATTACAATAATAATTCCGAGAACTACTATATTTATATTAAAATTTGATATTATACTAGATGATATTGCGTTTGATTGTATCATTGCTCCCATTCCTAGAGTTGTAAGTATAAGAAAATAACAAAATAATTTTGCAAGTAGTGGCATATGTAGCTTTTCTCCTAGTACATACATTGCTCCTCCATAATATTTTCCTTTTTTATCTTTTTTTCTGTACTTTAAAACTACATATGTTTCTGCGTATTTTGTTGCAATTGCGAAAAATCCGGAGATAAATATCCAGAAAATACTTCCTATTCCTCCTATAGTAATAGCTGCTGCTACCCCTATTATATTTCCAGTTCCAAGAGTTGAGGCTAAAACTGCCATAAGAGATTTAAATGAACTTATTCCCTCTTTTGTATTTTTTTTATCTCCTAATATCATATATTTTATACCTTGTAAAATATTCTTTTGGGGAAACTTAAGTTTAAATGAAAAATATATGTGTGTTCCCATTAAAATTATTACAAGGGGAAATCCACATACAAAATTTTCTATACTATATATTAAATCTACCATGTAATCACCATAATAATATCTATGCTTTAATAAAAAATATTTGACAAAAAAATAATTATAATGTATAATATTTATGTAAATTTATATTTACTAATAAATAATTATTTAAAGGAGATATTACAATGATATATAATAGAAAACTTTACTAATCCATTTAGGAAATTATATAAAAAGGAGTCTTAAAATTGGAAAGAATCTTATTTCTTGTGGATGGTGAACCATACATCCTTGAAGACGGTATAGAGTATGCTATAACATTAAATGTTACCGAATGTCTTGAAAAGATAAAGGAAAGATTTAAGTATAACAAACCAAATATACGCCCAAGTATGGGGAAAATTTGGAAGTGGATTGCAAATGATATTGGTGCTTCTACCTTTTCACCTAGACGCTGTAGAAAAACAAATTTTTCTACCAATTCTTTTGAATCTATTTTAACCAAGGAAATTAAAAGTTTTTTGGATGTTATTTATCCATTTGACTACGAACTACTTGAAGCCCAAAGAGCTCATACCAAATTTAAGAAGCAAACTAGAAGGGAGTTAGCTCCTTGTGTGGTTTCCAAAATTAATGAAAGGCTACGAAAATCAAAAAAACGCTAAAAGGAAATGATAGAAAAACAAAATAAAAGACCTCAAATGAATGACATTTGGAATATGTTAGCTAAAACTATTGATGGTTGTGAGTATTTTTCACCAAATAAAAGTTTTAGAACTAAACCAAATATAAATTCGTTTGAATCCAGATTTACTAGAGAAATAAATGATTTTTTAAGTTCAAAATTTGAAAGGCCATTGTTAAAAGATGGCAAATATAAAAACTGGCTATTTCAAAACTCATTTATAATTCGTAAATCACATTTTAACTAAAAATTACAGTAAAGGAATTTTAACAATGCAAAAATATTCAAACAATTTAGTACTCTGCTTCGTAAATGGAGAGCCATATTTATTTAATAAACTGCTCAAAGAATATAATAAGCTTTCTATTTTGCCAGATGAAGCATTTGAAATTATCCAAAAAAATATAAATCTTGAAAATTTAAGTTCAATGCCTCCGATAACTAAAATCTGGAATACTCTTGCACCATCTCTTGGAGCATCAGGTTATAGCTACATTTTTAACAAAAATGATGGCAAAATACCAAATAATTCTTTTGAGGAAGTTTTAATAAAAAAAATTGGAGGCTTTTGTAAAACAAAATTATTTTTATGTTTTGTAAATGGAGAGCCTTTTTTATATAACACTTGGAATAAAAAATATATAAAATCTGATATATCTGTTGATGAATCCGTTAATATTATTAAAGAGCATATTTTGATTATGCCAAATTCATGTCCATCTGAAAAAGAAATTTTTGATACTCTTTCAATTGAATTAGGTGCATGTGAATACAACTGCAGACATAATAAAGGAAAAAGTTCTCTTTATCCTAATTCATTTAAGAATAATGTAAACAGAAAAATTTTACTTTATTTTAGTGAAATTTATAATTATAAATTCTTTTGCTTTGTAGATGGAGATGCATATATTTATGATAAGCTTTCTAAAATATATACTAAGTATGATATTTCTGTTAGTGAAGCAATGGAAATTATAAAAAATAACGTTTCATTATCTAATATCAATAATATTAATGCTCGTCCAAAAACAAGTGATATAATTCAAATTCTGGCTAAAAATATTGGCTGCATTGAATATAGATGGCAATTTAATAAAAAAACTGCTATACCTAGGAAAGATTCATTTGAAAATATTCTACTAAAAAATATAACAAAATTCTTAGATGAATTATATCCGCCAGAAGAAAGAGATGAGCTTTTAAAAAAGAAGCATGAGTATGATAATAATTTAAGGCGTGAAAGATCTTTATCAGCTTCATATGCTGCAAAGAGAGCTGAAAGGGAAATCTTTATGAAGAAAAAAAGTGGAAGAAGATTATATTAACTTCTAAAATAAAGTATAGGGTCAACTTACTCTATACTTTATTTTTTATAATTTTAGTAACTATTATTGTTACGTCATCATTTAAAATATTTTTATTTTCTCTTAAAACATTTCTATAAATTTCATCTGTTATTTGTTTAGCTGTTTTATTTACGTCTATAGTTTTTAAATATTCTGTAAAATAGTTATTTGAAATATCTAGTCCTTCATGCAATACTCCGTCACTTATTTGAACAACAATATCTTTATCAATTAGTTTTCTAGATATTGGTAAATAATCAGGATTATCTGACACTCCAACAGGTATATTCATATTATTAATAGTTACAATTTTTCCTTCATGAATTATATATGTAGGTGCAGCCCCAAGTTTTATATATTGAGAATATCCTGTTTTTAAATCAATTATCATATTATCTAAAGTAGATGAATTTTGACTATCTGATTTTAATTTTAAAATACTATTTATAATTTCAATTGCACCACATTCATCAAATCCACCTGAAAGAAGTCTTTCTAGCATATCTATAACATTTTTTGATGATTTTGAAGCGTTTCTTCCATTTCCTTCTCCATCTGAAATTACACTTATATGCTTTAAATCTTGCAACTCCTCAATAAGATAAGAATCTCCTGATACCTCTTCTCCATTTTTAGCTATACTTATAACACTATTTTGAACATTAAATTCAGGAGTTGAAACAACTTTTATCTTTGATTTTTCTTTTTTACTACTATTTAGTATAAGTTTAATAACCATTGGCTTTTCAAGTATATTACTTAATATAGAAATTATTTCTTTTTTCTGTTTATCTATATTATTTAGTATATTTGTAACAAATGTATATTCTATACCTGTGTCATCTTCTTTATATTCATCTTCGTATACTAAATATCCATAAAATTTTAGTTCTTCTCTTAATTTTTCCTGCTTTTTATCTATTTTAATAAGATCACTTTTTATATTTTTCGAGATATTAGATAATATTTTTGAAACCTCTTTATACTGATTTGATATTTTATTTGCATTATTTCTTTCTTGTTCTTTTAATATTCTCATAAGTTTCATACTATTATATATTTCATAAATATCTCTTAAAAATTCTTTTGAAAGTTCACAATTAAAGTCTAGCATTTTTTCATCTATTATTTCATTATTTTCGAGTTTATTAGAAATATAGTCTACAACTAAATTTAATTTTTCATCATTTAAGCAATTTTTTCTTCTATCACATCCAAGACATTTTTCATTAACTGTATTTTCTATATATTTTTTTATAACTTCTCTAGTTTCTAATTTATCTTCATCACTTACATCTACTACAACGCTTGCAATACTATCAAAAACATCTGACATAGCTCCTATTTTTTCTTTTACGCTTGTACTACTATCAAGCATGTTTTGATATGGATTTTCCAAAGATTTATTTTTGTTAAATATTCTGTCTAACTTTGTTTCAAAAACCTTTGGCATAAATAGAAGTGAAACTGAAGCAATAACAAGTTCACTAACTCTCATTGTAAGTTCAGAAAATCCGTTAGCGTAATATGCTATATAAAGGTTTCCAGCTATAAAGCCGATAACTACTCCTATTTTTCCTACCTTGGATAATATACCTGATATAAATCCACTAAAAGCTAATGTTACTACATATGTCATGTTTATATCAGACATAAATGTTAGCATTAATCCAAGAACAAGACCTGTTGCAGCACCTGCTACCCATCCATTTTTCCATCCAAAAATCAATACTAATATAAGAACTAAAATATTAAATATAGATAGTTGCATTATAGTTATATTTTTAAAAATACTAAGTGCTATTGCAACTACAATTACCATTGCAATACTTTCTTCTTTGGAAAATACATATCCCTTTGAAATATTAGTAAGTACATAAATTCCTGAAACGAATACGAAATACAATATTGCTGCTACCACTATATTGCTTAGGCATGTAAAAAGATCTGTTATCAAACTTCCCTGAATTAAGTTATATCCAACTTCAACAGCTGAAAATGATATCATAAATTTTATAAATACGCTAAATCTTTTACTTACTCCTTCTATATTTACAATTACTGTTATTAGAGTAAATATTATAAAAAACGAAAGTAATTTTACAAGTACTGTCATAGAAACCGATTGAACCAGGATGCCAACTATTGACGATATTAAAACTAGTATCAAAGGGACGTTAAAAACACTTGCAACTCCAAAAAGCACCAGTGAAAGCGGTGAACTATCTCCCATAAATGATGTATTTGACATTGCAAAAGAAAGTATTATAAATATAATATTTTTTATATTTACAAACTTTTTAATTGTATTTACCACACCTGTAATTTTTTCATTTGAATTTTGTGTTGTCCTTACATAACTGTTATTTGAAATCATTATATCCACCTCATTTGTTTTATTTCATACTACTTATTTTACACTATTTATTAAACGATTTTTGTCGTAATTTAATTTCATTATAACTTTTTATTAAATATACACCAAAACAACTTGAACTCAAATTATTTTGGTGTATAAAAACTTTTATACTGCTTTTTTAGATTTTTTTACTTTTTCTGCTTTGCCTGTAGTTTCTTTATTTTGAGCTTTTTCTTCTTTTTCTTCTTCAACTATTTCAGTATCTACTTCATTAACAATGTCCTCTGGTATTATTTCTTCTTTTGGTTTAATACTTTCTTCTATTAGTTCTTTTACCTTATCAGAACTTGTTATTTCTAGTGCTCTTGATAAAATAAATTTATTTAATTCTTCCTCTTCAACATCTTCACTTGTGACTAATTTTGAATATTCTAAATATTCATCCTCTGTTTTTATGGTTCTATGTACATCGTTTACCATTGTTTTTATTTTCATATCATAGATATCTCTATACATTTTTATATAGTCTGGAAGACTTATTACATCTTTTTCTAAACTTTCATCATATATTTTCTGTAATTTTTCAAATATCTTGTCTATAATTTTAAAATATCTATATGAGTTCTTACATATGTTTATTATCAAGTTATATTCATACATATGTCTATCAATATCTGATTCAATTCCTTTTATCATTGTTTCAATAACATATTCAATTAATTCTCTTTCATCAGATGGAAGTTTTGATATATCATAATTATCATTAATATAACTTACATAATCATCTATACTTGAAAATAGATTTTTATACAATTCATCAGTATATTCATCAGTTTCAATTTTAGCATCAATTTCTTCTGCAGATTTTATAACCTTGTTATATCTTTGTGATTTTCCTTCATCCTTTATATTTTGCTTAACATCATCTATTGCAGATGAAATAGAAAAAAGTCCAAATTTTATATCATCTCTTGATCTAAATTTTGCTCTTGTTATTCTATCATATTCCATTTCTAGAAAAGCTTTTTGTAACTCAAGTCTATCAATTTTGTCTGTTGAATTTATTTTATCTAATATTTCAGCAGGATATGATAATTTCAATTCATACATTTCTCTTTGCATAATATCATATTGATATTTTACAAAAACGATTTCCCTTAAAATATTCTCTTGATATACCTTTTGCTCTTCTCCCTCTGTTTTACGTATTACACCTAAATGTTCATCAATAGCTCTATTCATTTTATTCATGTTTACAGCTATAACAACACTTTGGATTACTCTATCGAAGAGATTTATTTTCTTTTTGGAACTAACAACTATATCAGCCATTTATTAATCCTCTCCCTCTAATCTATTACAAATTTATTATCTTCATTAGTTTACTACTTATATTATACAGTTTTTTTCTATAATTTCAAGTATTTGTAGCAAAATTAACAAAATTGTTAGAAAAAAGATTATAAATAGAAATGTAATAGTAACAATTTAGCAAAAAGCTTAAAACATAGGGATAAATTAGATTTCACTTTGTTTTCTACATACGCTTGAATAATTACAATATTTACAATAATCGCATTTTTTATTAGGTCTAATCCTTACCACTCCACTTATTATTTCTTTTCCAATTTCACCTAAAATATTTTTTGTTTGGACAAATAAGTTCTTATATTCATCTTCACTTAGTGCTCGGTTTGTATTATCTTTTGTTAGTGTAGTTTTTGATATATCTATCAACCTTTTATCTGTTGAAAGTTTTTTATCCATTTTCTCTATTATTTTTAAATCTTTTAAAAATATTCCTTTCATTCTTAATGCTTTTATTGTCTCATCTTTTATTTTTTCTTCATCATTTATATAATCTTTTAGATTAATAAGCTTATCTGATAAATTAAAATAAAGCATGCCTGCTGGTAATACCTTATTTATATTTTCTTTTTGTTTTTCTATTTTATTTACATTTTCAATAAAAGAATCTAGATATGTTATTAATTGAAGTGATATTCCATCTTTAATATCTTCTAATTTTAAATCTTTTTTACTTGATTTATAGTCAATTATTCTTACGTACATATTATCATTTGCCCTTAAAACATCTACCCTATCTATTTTTCCTATAATATTCATTGTTTTATTTTCTGAAATTTTAATCTTTATAGGAGCAAATAACTTTCCCTCTTTAAATTCTATTTCATATCCATACGGTACAAATTCACTTTGATTAAAGCTTGTTGCAATTACTTTTACAACTTTTTTCATAGTATTTATTAATTTTTCTTTTAATATTTCATATTTTATACTTTGTTTTTTATTTCCAAGATTTGCATTTAATTTTTTTTCAATAACTTCATCTAATTTTTCATTCCACTCTTCATTTAAAAGTAATGATTGCCATGTTATATTATTTTCAAATAAATACTTTGAAAATTCTTCTAAAACTTCATGCATAAAACTACCTACGTCAAGGCTTGATATTTCAAATTCTCGTCTTGGCTCAATCCTTAATAAATACTTCATATAATATGAAAAAGGGCACTTTTTAAATAATTCGAGTTTAGATATACTTGTATCGAACTTATCTCCATATATTTTTTCTAGATTTTTTTTATTTAAATTATCATCATTTTTTATATAATTTAAAAGGGTATTATATTGTATATCATTATTTATGTATTCATATATACTAGAAATTTTTTCATTAGTATAATCTTCTATTTTTACATTATTTATTAATTCTAACATATACTCTAAAATTTCATTTTTGGAATAAATAGAATTTATATTTGTCTCATTTAATTCACTTAGAATATTGCTTTGTATTTTAACATCCAAAATCTTTTTTATATCATTTATTATACTTGAAATTCTTAATGATTTACCTGAATAATCTGATATAGGTATTAAAATGTTAATCTCATTAGTTACACTGTTTAAAACGTTATATATATTGTATTTAGCCATATTTTGCTTTGATATTGTTGTTTCCTTTAATTCAAAACCTTTTTCTTGTAGTTCTTTTAATTGTTCATCATTAAACAAAATATCTTCTTCTGAAATTTTTGGAAAACTTCCTTCATTTACTCCAATAAAGAAAGCATTTTTAGATTCTTTTCCATTGGATAAGTTTATATCTAATAAATTGACAGAATCTAATACTGGTGGTAAAGTTTTTACATATGTATCCTTTATTTGTAATTTGAATACTTGCACAAACACATCAAATGTCATCTTTTCTTTATATACCTTTGATATCGAATTAAATATTTCACATAGTTTTCCCCAAACTTGTTTTTCCTTATCTAAATTTGAAATATCGAACTCATTAGAAATTTTTTCAAGTTTATACAAACTATCTTTATATCTTTGAAGTACACCACTATTATTTAAATGTTCCCATATATATGCAACATACCACTTGGCACTTTCTTCCTTTTTTATACCTGTATTATATATATCAATCAATTTACTACGTATACTATTTAAATTTTGAATATCATATATATGTTCATTACTCCTTGTATTATTTAACTTAAATTCTTTTGTTAAGTTATAATCGGTTATATTAAATTCTAACATATAATTTTCAAACTCGTATACATCCGCTTCACTTACATCACAAAATCCAAGTTTTAATATATCAATTAAGGTATCCTTTTTTACTCCATTTTTTAATATATCAAGATATTTTAATATATATGTAGTTAATTTTGAAAATTTTATATTTTCCTTACTATTTATATATATTGGTATATTTGCTTGAAAAAACACTCTTGAAATAATATCCTTATATCCATCTAAATCAGTTGTATATATGTCAAAATCTTTATATCTATACCCAACTCTTACCTTTTTATTTATATAGCTTGCGATATATTCTATTTCTGAAAATGCGTTTGAGTACATACCTATATGGACATTTTGAGAGTTTATTTTTTTATCAATTTTGTTGGAAAAAATATTGTCTGATAAATATTTTATATCCTGTTTTTGTTTTAAATATTTAATATACATTAGTTTATTATGTACTTTAATACCTATGCTACTTGCAATTTGAAGCAAATTTAAATATGTCATATTTGATGTTTCAAATATTTCACTTGTATTACATGCATATATATCCTCAACCTTTGTAATATCTGTTGTTATAGAGATTGTAATATCACATTTCATGTCTAAAAACATTTTAACTATCTCTAATTCTTTTTTAGTAAAATTGTTATATGCATCAAAATATATTGAAGTATTTTCTAATTTTATTTTAGATATATTGTTAATAAAAATATCCATTTCATCTATATTGTCTGTAAAGTTTTCCTCAAGTTTCTTTATATATTTAGCATATATATTGCATATTTCTTTTAATTTCAAATAATTTATATTATTTTTTATACTAATTTCATCTATTTTTTTAACATCAAATCCTGATTTTCTTATTAAATCAATATATATATACATCAAATCAAGAAAGCCATCTTTTCTACTTACACCTTTAAATACTTTTATTTCATTTTGCATAGATGATATGACATCTGCTAGTATGATTTTTTTATCATTAGTTGAAACATACCCCTCATCGTTATACAGTCCTAAATTTATTATATTTTCCTTTACATACTCACTTATTGTAGTTATATTTACTCCTATTATTCCACTCTTTTTTAAATATTTAATATAATTATTTTCAGTTTCTTGCCTTCTTTGAGATGGTACAAAGAGAATAACATCTTTATTATTTTTTATATCTTTTTCTATATTTTCATATATATATGTACTCTTTCCTGTTTTTGGTTTTCCTAAAACAATGTTTAAAGCCATTTTCTACCCCTTATTTATCTTCATTTTTTTCTTCAAAATCATTTACAAGTAATTGCTCATCTTTTATTTTAATTTCATCAAATTTTGGAAGTTCTTCTATGTTTTCAATGCCGCAAGATTTTAAAAATTCATTTGTAACAGAATATGCAGCTGGTCTTCCAGGAAGATTAAGTCTTGCCACCTCTTCAACAAGTCCACATTCTAAAAGTCTGCTTACAGCAAAATCGCTATTTACACCTCTAATGCCTTCTATTTCTGATTTTGTTATCTTAGGATTATATGCAATTATACTTAGTACTTCAAGTGCTGCAGTTGATAAATTTTGCCTTTTAGTATTTTCAACAAATTTTGTTACATATTTATAATAGTCTTTATTGGTTACAAGTTGATACATTTCTTTTATTTTAACTAGTGTTATTCCACAATTTCCACTATATTTTTCTTTTAATTTTTCTATTGCATCTTCAATTTTAATTTTTTCTTCTCCAAGTGTTGATGAAAGTTCATCTATTGATATTTCTCTTCCTAGTGCAAATAGCACCGCTTCTACAATATTTTCTAAATTTTCCATAAATTAAACTCCTTTTTTATACTCTTTTCATAACATACACATATTATATCAAAAACAGAAGTTTTTTTAAAGTAATTTCAAAAAAAAGAGTAAATCTGAAATATTTCAGATTTACTCTATAAATTACTCCTCTTCTATGAAAACAATATTTTTGGGAGATAACGGTTTGTAATACCACACATTATTGTCATCTCTACATCTTGATAACATAACCCATAATGGGCTAATAGAATTAATACAATTAAATTCAATAATCGTATTGCCTCCAAAATCAAAGCCTACAGTTCCGCTGCTAATAGACGTATTTAAGTTCATATATTTTATTTTGTTATATATTGCTATATGAACAAAACACCATGAACCATTCTTTACATTATTTTTTAAAAATTCTGTCAGCGGTTCATCTTTTGGTAATTTGAGTATATCAGTATTCACCTGCTGCCCTCCTTATATTGGTTACAAATTCATTATTTGGTAAAGTTTTTTTAACACCTTTATAATTGATCTGTATCAACTCATTACTCTTGTTATCAATATACATAATGACAACTGGCTTGAGCGCTGTCGATGCTCTCCAAATATATGAATCAACTGATGCATTCAAATGAGTAACACAAGCTTTTTCCCTCATTTCTTTTATAACGTCTTCACTTAGTTTTACCTTACTTGAGTTTATAACAGCGTCGCTCAATATCTCGACAAAATTATAGAACTCAATTTCTCTGCCAATAGACACAGTAGTGTTAGTTTTCATTTAAGAATCGTCCTCCTTATTTAATCAAATAATAAATAAAAACTTTCTGCCTACATTAATATTATACCACTTTTTACATTTTATGTCAACAAAACATACTTCTTTAAATTAATATTATATAATTATTTGTACTTCATTATTAAAAATTTATTATTTTTGTTACTAATTTATCTTTTTAATAATTTTTCTCTTTACTTTAAGCATTTATACATTTTTACTTATGATATCTCATAAAAATTATTCATTATTCCTCATAAAAAATGCACTCACTTTCAAATTATATAATTTTACTAGTAAGTGCATTTTTAAATATATTTACCATACTGGGTGAATGATGGTCTAATACACCATCTCTTTAATACTTTTTTTATATTAAAGCTTAAGGCAAAACCATATATTGTCATTATTTATCTCTAAAATTCATAGTATATACAAACTCCATTTTTGTATATACAAAATATCTAGTACACCAGACAGTGGTCTGTGCTACTTGATATAAAGCCTAGGGCGAAATCCTAATTCGGTAACTGCAGAAGAGGTACCACCGTAGCCACGACATGAAACAGGACTGTCACTACCGTCATCATCGCAGCCACCGCCACGATAAATGAAATAAGAACTGTAAACCTCACTCGCCCATTCCCATACATTTCCCGCTAAATCATATATATTTTTAGTCTTCCAATTTTCACTAAATCCCGCTGTTCTTTTTGTCCCACTATAATTCCCATAATATCTACTATCTTTTAAACTTGCTGATTCATTTATACTTTTTAAACTATCTTCTATCCAGTGACATGTTGTATCCCATGCTTTTCCTGTAAGTAATCCTGTTTGTACATATTCATTACTTATCATACTTTCAGCACTTGCTTTTGAATTTGTATAATTTATATTTGTCCAAACTGTTGCATCTTTTTTGCTTACTGGTATTCCTTTCTTATTGTTTGGTGATGTATCTCCCTCAGGTATTCCTGCTTCATATCTTCCTATATAGAAACCTCCATATTTTACTACATCTGCTGTTTCATCTGTTATACCATTTGGTAAAGTATCATCACCTGTTGGTGCTTTACCAGGAAAACTTGTATCTTTTGCATATGTACTCTCAGTTGCAGGTACCCATACAAATTCATTACCTTTTTCATCTTGTATTACAAGCCCTGTATCTTTTGTCCCCTCTTTATATGTAAATCCTATAGGAATTGGTACTCCATCTTTTACACTAGCTATTGTATCTTGCCATTCTTCTTTTACATTTGATGTATTCCCTATCACCTCATTAAACCATTTTTTCTCTTCTGAATTTACTTTACTATTATTTTTTACTAAATTTCCTTCTATAACTGATACTTTATCTTTATATTTCTTTGTACTTGGTAATTCTGTTACCATACTATCTCCTGATAAATTAACACTTGATTTATCAAAACTTGTCGGATTGTCAGTATACTTTTTCGATAGATACATAGATAATTCATCCTGTATATTTGACATATCTTCCTTAAATGTAGCTTCTTTTGCACTTGATACTGGATTATTTTTTGTTATTGTTAAAATAACCGCTGCTGCAAGTATTATTATCACTATTATAGTTACAATTAACACTATTAGTGATATACCTTTTTTATGAGTTAGTTTTGTAAAATTATTTTTTTGCTTTTCTTTTTCTACTTTTTTCATATATCTTTTTCCTCTCTTTCTTTGGTTTTTATACATAGAACTAATACGTATTTTTATTATATTGTATATTTAAACTTTTTTCAATGATTATTTATAATTTTTTGTATGTTATATTGCTTATAGAAATTGATTTTGTATTTTTGGTTAAGTATACGCTGAATAGTAACCATTTCTTTAATAACATATATACAAAATTAAGCCAAAAATGTTGTAATGACTGATAAAATATGATATACTTTCACATGTTATATGTTAATAATAAAAGTATTGCATATATAATAAATTAGGAGGAGATTAATTTTATGCTATGTTCAGTATGTAAAAAAAATATGGCAGTAGTTTTTATAAATAGTTTAGATAAAGAAGGTAAATCTACAGGTAAAGTTAAAGGATTATGTCTTGAATGTGCAAAAAAGCAAGGAATTGACCCTTTATCTAATATTGTAAAAGAAATTTCAAACATGTCAGAAGAAGAAATGGAAGAAATGTCAAATCAATTTAGTGACATGTTTAATAATATGGGTGGAATGGATGGTTTCCCAATTGATGAAGCTTTAAATGATCAAAGTGAAGATGATGATGGAGATAATGAAAAAAAAGGAAACTTTTTTAACCTTTCTAATATGTTTAATATTTCACCTTTTAGTAATAAAAAAGAGGATAACTCAAATAATTTAAATAGTGAAAAAAATAATAATAAAGACAAAGAAAAGAAAAAAAAGAAAAATAAAAAGACTAAATATTTAGATACATTTGGTGAAAATTTAACAGATAAAGCAAGAAATGGTAAATTAGACAAGGTTATAGGCAGAGAAAAAGAACTTCAAAGAATGATACAAATTCTAAATAGAAGAAGTAAAAATAATCCTGCTTTAATTGGTGAACCTGGTGTTGGTAAAACTGCTATTGTAAATGCACTTGCTATTGCAATTGCAAAAGGTGAAGTTCCAGGTAAACTAATAAATAAAGAAGTATACCTTGTAGATATGACTTCTCTTGTAGCTGGCACACAATTTAGAGGTCAATTTGAATCAAGAATTAAGGGTATGATTGATGAATGTAAATCACTTGGTAACATCATACTTGCTATTGATGAGGTACACAATATTGTTGGTGGACTTGAACATGACAACTCAATGAATGCGGCAAATATGTTAAAACCTGCTCTTGCTAATGGTACTGTTCAACTTATTGGTGCAACAACTTTAAAAGAATATAGACAATACATTGAAAAAGATAGTGCTTTAGAAAGACGTTTTCAACCAATTCTTGTTGATGAACCAACTCCTGAAGAATGTTTTAATATTTTAAAAGGTACTAAAGAATATTATGAAAGTTTTCATAAAGTAGTAATTCCAGATGATGTGCTAAAGAGTGTTGTTGAACTATCAGATAAGTACATACATGATAGATTTCTACCAGATAAAGCTATTGACTTACTTGATGAGGCTTGTGCAAGAGTAAATCTTGATGATATAACTTTAGCAAAAATAGAAAAAATTGAAAATGAAATCTCTAATATTGATGAAGAGGAACAAGAACTAGAAGATATTTTAGATAGTACAAAGGAAAATGATAAAAATGACGAAACGGATATGTCCTCTTTTGAAAAAGCAGCTAAATTAAAAGCAAATAAATGCAAACTTCAAAGTGAACTCGAAAAATTACAAAAGAAACTAAAGCCAAGAATTGTAAGTTTTGATAATCTAGCTGATGTAATTGAGCTTTGGACAAAAATACCTGTTTCAAGAATTAAGACTGCAGAAACAGAAAAACTTTTAAATTTAAAATCAAATTTGAGTAAAAAAATAATTGGCCAAGACGCTGCAATTGAAGCATTATCAAATGCTATTTTAAGGAAAAGGGCAAATATTCGTACAACTGAACGTCCCCCATCTTTTATATTTGTTGGACCTACAGGTGTTGGTAAAACTGCCTTGGTTAAAGCTTTGGCTTATGAATTATTTGATAATGAAGAAGCTGTTATAAAGCTTGACATGTCTGAATATATGGAAGAACACAGTGTTTCAAAACTTATCGGTTCTCCACCTGGATATGTTGGTTATGATGAAGCAGGTAGACTTACAGAAAAAGTAAGAAGAAATCCATATAGTATTGTTTTATTTGATGAAGTTGAAAAAGCTCATCATAGTGTATATAATCTTCTACTTCAAATACTTGATGACGGAAAACTTACAGATTCACAAGGTAGAAGTGTTTCCTTTAAACATACTATTATTATTTTAACATCAAATCTTGGTACTAATTTTAAAAACGAAGGGTTTGGATTTGCAAATTTAAATATTGCAGATGATATGTTAAAAAATAATGCAAATTCTGCATTAAAAGAATTTTTCTCACCTGAATTTTTAAATAGAATTGATGATACAATTGTATTTAACAAATTATCTTTTGATAATATACTAATAATTTCTAATATTCTATTAAAAGAATTACAAGAAGAAACTAAAAAAAGAAAAATTTTATTTGATTACACAGAAAATGTAACTAAATTTATTGCTAAACAAGGATATAACGATAAATTTGGAGCAAGACCTTTAAAAAGAGCAATTCAAAAATATATTGAAGATGAAATTGCAATTAAGCTTATAAAAGGTGAAATTAAGGAAAATAAAAAATATACTATAGATATTAAGGATAATAAAGTTGTTATATCATAGTAATAAGAGAAATGACACCAAATTAATTGGTGTCATTTTGATTATTTGGGTTCAACCATGTAAATCATTTCTGAATTTGTCTGTATCTCAAAAATTCTGTACTTGCAACCCTTTTGAACTTCAAGTTCTTTTTTTTCTTTTATTTTGCCCTCAAAGCCCTTTATCTCTTTGAACTTATCATCTGTGTATTTGTAAAATTTCTTGCCAAAATGATAAATCGGCTCATTAAGCTCAATAATTGATGCGCTGTCTGTAGAAAAACTATTTCCATAAGGATAAAGTCTTCTTACTTTCTTATAGTAAATTTCAATTACTGCACCTATAAAAGAAATAGATTTTACAATCCGTTTCGTGCTGGTATCAGCAAGTACAAGTTCATTTGGTACTGTGATAAAATCATCTGACGGACGAACTAACTGAAAAAATAACATAATTTTAACTCCCCTTCTTAATTTATAATTATGGTTTCTATTAACTAACGATAATATTATACCATTTTTTTGAACACCTGTCAATATTAACTTTCAATATCCTCAATAATTAAATTTAGTTCCTCTTTACTATTAGCCTTTATTCCTTGATTTAATTCCTCTAACATTTCTGGATTTAATGTTTCCGAATCAACTTTTATTTTTTTATATACCATTGTTGCACTTTCATCTACTATATTAGATATTACAATTTCATCATCTTCTAATTTTACTAAAAAATGATTTGGGCAATTTTGTTCTATCTTTCTAGAATATACAATCTTCTCATTACTTTCTTCTTCTATTTCATATATATTTCCACTATCCTTTTGTTTATTATTTTCTTCATCTTTTACCTTCTCTATTGTTGTTCCATATATAGTATTTTTATTTTCTATAACATGACCACACTTTATATACTCATCTTTATATATAACTTCAATATCATATGTCTTAGTGCTTACTGGTGTTGTATCGTCAGTTTTTATTTCCTCTTCCTCTGCTGTAGTTTCTGTATAATCAGTTAGATTTTCATCATTTTTCGTATACTTAAAACCTACATATATTCCAAAACTTAAACAAAATACAAATACAATAAACACTAAAAATCTATACAAAATATTTTTTTTCATATCATCACCTTTTTATTATAATCTGTAAAAAATAGAAATTTATACCAATTTTAAATTTTAATTTTATATGCCCCATTTTTTTCAGTTATTTTTATTTGTATATTATGATTTTTGAATGTTTTTAGTGTATCTTCTGACGGATGATTGTATATTTTTTTCTTAGATGATATTAATCCTACTTTTATATTTAGATTTTCAATAAATTTATCACTACTTGAAGTTTTTGAGCCATGATGTCCAACCTGATATACATCAATTTTACTTGGTAATAATTTAATATCTTTTAAAATGTTTTCCTCTGTTTTTTTAGTAGCATCTCCCATAAACATTAGATTTTTGTTTCCAGCTATAACAGTTGCAACAATGCTATTTGCATTTGCTACATCTTCATCTTTAATTTTTATATTTATATCTGGACTTAATATTTTAATTTTTATTTTTCCTAAAATTATTTTATCATTTCTTGTAACTTCAACTTTTGCAACATTATTTTTATTCAATAATTTTATAAATTCATAATACTCTTTTTGTTCTTCCTTTGGAACCGAATATATTACCTTTGAAACATCAATGCTGCTTAATAACTCTTCACTTAAACCATTTATATGATCTGTATGAAAATGTGTAAGAAGTACTGCATCTATTTTTGTAATATTTTTCTTTTTTAAATAATTTAAAAGAATACTTGAAGCTAAATTTTCCTTGGTAGATCCCATGTCAACTACAATATTTGTACCTTTATACCTAATAAATGCCATATTTCCCTGTTCGACATTAAAATATATAGCATAATTTGAATAATAATTAGTATATACATAAAATATTTGAATATATAAAATTACTAAAATATAACCAAAACTTAAAATGTTAGATATAATTTTTCTAAATTTTATCTTAAAAACTAGACTTAAATATTTGCTATAATTAATGCTTAAAACTAGAAAATAGTATAAAATTATGGTTATGATATCTGGGGATGCAAGTTTTATATTAAATTCTGAAAAGCAAGCAAAGAAACTAGAAATATAAATAATGACTCTAAGAATAATGAATGTTGTATTTGCCAAAATTTCAAATACATATGGAATAAATGACAAAAAAATAGTTAAAAAGCCCATTATTCCAAATATATTGTCTATATATGAAATTATTATATTTGAAATAAAACTTGAAATATAAAATGAATTGAAAAAATATATTTGAATTGGAAAAAGTAAAAACTGCACTGCTAAAGTAATAGAAAATGGATATGTAAAAAAGCAAAAAATGTTATATACTAATTTTTTTAATTTATGTGGTTTGGTATATTGTATTCTTAGTAATTTTTTTACTCTATTATCAATAAAACTTAAGATTTGAGTTTGAAACATAACTATTGAAATTACTGATATGTATGACATTAAAAGTCCAATGTTAAATATACAAAAAGGGTTATATATTAGTATAAAATAAAAAGAAAGAAAAATTTTAAAATATGTATTAATGTTCTTTTCATGTTTTTTTGAAATATTAGTTATTATCAAAAAAAGACTTGCTCTTACAATTGAAAGTTCAAATGAACAAAATACACAAAACACAAAGGTTACAATAATACAAAAAATCACTGAAGTTTGTTTATTTAGTTTTTTTACAATATATGATACAACAAACATGAGTATCGCTATATTAGAACCAGATACTGCCAAAAGGTGACTAAGTCCACTTTTTTCAAAATTTTCTTTAATATCCTCATCTAAGAATTTATCATCTGAGTATAACATACTTTTAAATAAGTTATATTCTCTTTTAGGCATTACCCTTTCTAAATTATTTGATATTTTATCTTTAAAATTTAATATTATTTTTACAAATATATTTGCTGTTTTAACATCGCACAATTTTACATCATAGGTAGTTATTGTTCCTATAATATTTTTTGAGTTTAAATATTTTTTATAATCAAATTCATAAGGATTTCCTAGTTTTTCTGGAATACTTATTTTTCCTCTTAAGCTTAATTTATCTCCATATTTATACTCTACATACTTGCTTAAATTTTGATTTATATCTGATTTTGAATATTTATTTTTGTAAATATTTAGTAAAAATTTATCACCGATTATATCCTACTAAATATGATATCTTATCTTCACTTACACTATTTATTTCTTTTACAACCACTTCAATTCTACTAGTATTTTCTGTAATTTTATATTTATAATTAAATTTATATACTTTAAAAATTACACTAAATAAAATAAGTAATATGCTAAAAATTACTGTTATTATTTTATGATTTTTTATATATTTTATTATCCTTGCCATATGTATAATTATATCATTTTTTTAGCAAGAAAAAAATAACTAGACAGTCTAATTTCCTGTCTAGTTTTGTAAATAGTATTATTTTATATTTTTTATGGTTTTAATGCTGTAATAGGTAAAACGTAAATTCCATCTTTTCTTTTTACAACAGCATTATATAACCCACAAATAATACACATAAATTTAGGTTTTACTTCAGCTAAGTTATAAAATTTCTTCAAATTATCTGCTGCTTCCTCTTCCATATTTGAGCCTAGTTTTATTTCTATAGCACCGTATTCACCATCAGATAATTCAATTATTGAATCTACTTCCAATCCAGAAACATTATCTCTATAATGATATAATTTTGCTCCTATATTTTGAGCATATATCCTCAAATCCCTCTCACATAACGCTTCAAAATATAACCCAAACGTATTTAAATCGTTCATTAGTTTTTCAGGTGTTATATTAAGTGCTGCACATCCTAAAGATGGATCAGTAAAATGCCTTTTAGGATTTTTTCCAACATTTGATCTTGAACGAATTTTATACATAAATGAGTCTTGATTTTCAATCAAGTGTAATCTATTTAAGACATTTAAATAATCAGATACAGTGTTTCTACTAATCATTAATTCATTTTCATCCGAAGACTCACATATATCTTTAACAAGAACACTGTTACTTGAAATAGAACTTTCATTTCTTGCAAGAGATCTAAGTAACATTTCCATTTTATTTTTATCTCTTTTTATATTATCAATTTCAATAATATCCTTATCTAATACTGCATCAATATAACTTCTTGTTACTTTCATAGCAGATTTTGTATCCAGATCGATAACCTCAGGCCATCCTCCTCTAACAATCAGATCAGCTAATTTATTAAATTCTGTTTTTTCAACTAATTTATTCGTAAATTTCCCCTTAAATAACTCTGAAAGTGAAACATCACCACTAGATTCCCCAGATTCATATAATGACATAGTATACATTTTTATTTTGCATATTCTTCCAGCACCTGAATGGTGTATTTTATCTGTTACAGGAGTAGCTGAACCTGTCAAAATATATTTTCCTTTATTTTTATCTTGATCACACTTAAATCTAACTGCATCCCAAATTGAAGGTACTTCCTGCCACTCATCAATCGTTTCAGGAAATTCCTTATTTAATACTAAGTTTACGTCCATTTCAGCTAAGTGTTTTTCTCTAAAATTATCCTCTGTATTATTTAAAAAGGCTACGCTATTTGAATGATTAAGCGCTGTCCACGTTTTTCCACACCATTTAGGTCCTTCAATACTTAATGCACCAAAAATTTTCAAATTTTCTTCTATTTCTTTATCAACTAATCTCTTTTTGTAGCCTGCTTTTGTTAATGGCATTTTATCACCTCTATATATAGATTAACATATTTTTTAGATTTTTTCAATACATTGTGCACTTTTTTATCATTTTGTTGTGCATTTTTTAACTATTTCATTGTGCAACTTTTAATTGCTTTGCTGTGCAACTTTTAAATTAATCCAACAATAGTAGCAAATGTTGCGTAATCATCATCATTTCTCATTGTAGCTTTCCTAAAAGAATAAAAATCTTCTTCATTGCAACATGTACATATATTTGCCACTTTTATATTTTCCTCTTTTATTCCAAGCTTTTCTAAATCATTTTTAATTACATATATAAGATCAAAATGGTATTTTCCATCTTTATCTCTTGTTATATATTCATCTTCATTATGAAATACCTCTACAAATTTATCTTTGAATTCATCTTCTAAGCTTGTAAAGCAACATTTTCTAATTGAAGGTCCAATACATACAATCATATCTTCAAATTTAGAATTAAATTTATCATGCATAATCACTGCAGCCTTTTTGGATATTCTTTTTAATGTTCCCTTCCATCCACTATGAACATTTGCAAATATATTATTTACAGGGTCATATATAATTATTGGATTACAGTCAGCAGTAGTTACTAGAGTATTTATATTACTCTTATTTGTTATATAGCCATCATAACACTCCTCTGATAAATTATTAAAATTATACTCTTTTTTATTATCATTATCTAAAATTAAAATATTATCAGTGTGATTTTGCTTTGCTTTATACACATCATCTCTTTTTATTTTCATATTTTTACACATTATATCTAAATTTTTATATACGTTTTTTATATTATCTTTACCAACAGTTCTAATATTTAAACTACTATATACTCCATTACTTACTCCACCATGTCTTAATGTTATCATATGAGTTATTTTATCACTATATTTTTCTAATATTCTAAATTTTAGGCATTCAAAATCTCCATTTTTTATATGAATCAAATCTTTATTATTATAATCACTCATATTTTATCTCTATTTCCTTTCCTAATTTAAATGAATATATATATGTTTTTTCAACACTAATTCCTGTTAATTTTTCAAGAGCTCTCTTATATATATCAAGTTGTATATTATATTTTTGTATAAACATTTCCTCTTCTTCCAAATTGTCTGTTTTAAAATCAACAAGTGTAATATTTCCATTTTGATTTATATAATATAAATCTATAATACCTTGTATTTGACTATTTGAAATTTTACTATCTACAAGTATAAACTCCTTTTCTTTATTTATTTTTTTACATTCTTTTAATTCTTTACCAATTTTAGAATTTAAAAATTTATATATTTTTCTAATCATATCAGAAGTTATACTTTCTTTTTTTACTACATTATCAGAAATTAAATTTTCAATATATTTTTGTAAATCCTCTTTAGTACTAATTTTATTATAATCAATATACATAAGCATTTTATGCATTGTTGTACCATAATTTGCTCCACTTTGTATTTTATTTTCATTTATACATTCTGGAATTTCAAATGAGTATTCCTCAACATCTATATTATTTTCTTTTCTTTTTAACTCACTTACACTAACTCTTGATTGTAAATTAACATCATCTAAATATTTATATTTAAAATCAAGATTATTTTCTATAATAGATGATAGTTCCTTTATTTTTACATTATCAACATCTTTTCCATTTAAAAAGTTTTCTATATTCATTTTTAAGCTTAAATTTTTAGTATCTCTTTCATTTTTATCTTTTAATTTTATACTTTCTATTACTTTGCTTTTATTTAGTATATTTACATCAAAATACTCATTTTTTTCACTATCATTAAGAGTTGAAATAGCAAGTAAAATATTTGAAAAATAATCACTATTTTTTTCTACAATTTTGTAATTTACCTTACCATTTTCTATACTTATTTTTTGATTTTGAATAAACTTTTCGTAATCATTTAATGTACCAAATATTATAAGTTTTTCTTTAGCACGAGTAAGTGCAACGTAAAGCATTCTTAATTCTTCAGATTTGCTATCCTTTACTATTTTATTTTTTATAGCTTGTTTTATAACAGATGGATATGTTATATTTAAATCCTCTTTTACAACATTTACTCCTATTCCAAGACTACTTTCCATAACTATAGTATCTGACGTATCCCTTATATTATATTTTCTTGTTGTATCGCATAACATAACAACAGGAAACTCAAGGCCCTTTGATTTGTGTATTGTCATTATTCTTACTACATCTTCATTTTCAGAAATTATTTTTGCTGTAGCACTACCACTATCTACTTTATCTTTTAAGCTTTCTACATATTTTAAATATGTAGATAAACTACCATCAAAATTATTTTCATAATTTATAGCTATGTCTACTAAATAGTTAAGATTGGCTTTTTTCATTTTAGCTGTATCTTTTTCAAGTAAGTATTCATTATATATATTTGTTTCTTTATACAATTTTAAAATGATTTTTGATACGGAATATATCTTTTTTATATTTATGTATTCTTCTAAGAATGTTATAAAATATTCAATTTTTTGTAATAGTATTTTATTGTCAACTTCTATGTTTGTATTTTTTAACTTATCTTTTAATATATCTCTTGAGATATAAAGAGAATTATACATACATGTATTATTAGCAAGTGATTTAATTACAAGCATTTCATCTAAAGTAAAATTACCAATTATACTATACATTACACTTACCATATACACATCTTGGATAGGATTATCAATTACCTTAAGTAAAGATAAAACAAGTTTTATCTCATCGCTTTCAAATATACTAGAGCTAACATCACAAAATACAGGTATTCCATTTTCTTTTAATACATTTTCTAGTATCATTCCCTTATCTTTAATGCTTCTTAAAAGAATAACTATATCTTTATATCTTGCTTTATGAAACTTCTTTTCTTTTACATCATAAACATTAAACTTTCCTACAATATTTTTTATTTCTTCTAAAACCATTCTAGCTTCTATTTCAAAATTTTTAAGTTCAGATAAATACGCATCACCATCATTATTTTCTTTATTACTTTCTTCTTCATCTTTTAAATCTATTACATTAATTTTTGCTCTATAGTCTAAAGATTTGTCTTCCTCATATAAAGTTGCTCCAAACTCTAATTTTTCACTTTCAGAATAATTACAATTTCCTACCTTATCACTCATTATCTTTTCAAATATTTTATTTATGCTATCTATTACTTGTTTTCTACTTCTAAAGTTCTTATTTAGTAAAATTTTTACACTGCCTTTACTATCAGCATTATTTACTTCATAATTTTTGTATTTTTCATTGAAAATCTCTGGCATTGCTTGTCTAAATTTATATATACTTTGCTTTACATCACCTACCATAAATCTATTATTATTATTTGAAATAGCCTGTAAAATAGTTTCTTGAACCATACTTGTGTCTTGGTATTCGTCAGTATATATCTCTTCAAATTCACTTCTTTTTTGTTTTGCTATTTCTGTAAGTTCATAATTACCATTTTCATCTTTTTTTACAAGTAATTTTAGAGCTAAATGCTCAATGTCATTAAAGTCTATTAAAGCAGCATCTTGTTTTAATTTACTATATTTTTTATCAAATTCAAATATTATATCATACATGTAACTAACATATTCATAAGCTATTTTATTATCATTTAAAATATTACTACTAGTTTCATATACTTGCTTTTTCAAATCTTCTATTTCTTTTTTTAATATTTTATTTCTAAAATATAACACATCCTCTTTTAAATCAATATCTTCTCCTTTATACGCACTCATTCTAGAAAAGGAAAAATTATTAAGCATAGTGTATAACTTGTCCCAAGAGTCTGCATTATCTAATATAGATTTTATATATGTAACTTCTGAATCTAATATTTCATATATCTTTATAAAATCCTCTTTAGCTTCAATTAATTTTAATTTATTATTTCCTTCTAAAAGGAGTAAATTTAAAGATGAGATAACATCATCATAAATTTCTTTTCCAAAGTCAGTTTTTACTAAGTCTATATTATCTAAATTTTGATTGTATTTTTCAATATTACTTTTTAACGTATCAAAAGGATAGGAAAAGCTATTAATGTATGAATATATTTTTAAAATATATTCTGTTAGTTTATCATCCTTTGACGAAAATAATTCAAGAAATTTATATAATTTTTCTTTCTCAAAATTATCTTTATTTGCTTTAATGTATAACTTTTCTAATACATTATTTATAGCCTTAATTTTTAAAACATTAGAATATGATTCATCCACTATTTTTATATTTGGATCAATCTCTAATACATCAAAATTTGCACGTATTAATTTTAAACAAAATGAATGTATTGTTTCTATATTTGCTATATTTATATTTTGTATTTGTCTTTTTAAAAAGGCATTAGACTTATCTTTGTCTAATGCCTCATATATTCTTTTTAAAAGTCTTTCTTTTAACTCACTTGCAGAAGCATTCGTAAATGTTACAATTAGTAGTTTATTAATATCCACATTATCATCTATGACACGATTAATAACTCTTTCAACTAGTACTGCTGTTTTTCCACTCCCAGCAGATGCTGATACTAATATATTACTATTTCTTTTATCAATTGCTTCTTTTTGTTTTTCTGTCCACATAAACTTCTCCTATTATATTTTAATTATTAATGTATAATGCTACCCTAAAACTATATGAAAAGCCAAGATTATTACTTATTTTGTTACGTGAAGAAACTGATGCATCATTCTTTAATGTGTATGCTGAGTTCCCTCTTGTGACTACTCCATTATTATCAACATACTGTTCCATTGTAATTTCTTCGTAATTACCAGACAGATCAAAAATATTTTTTTTACAATACTTACTATTTATTCCTGTTTTATTTAAAGTCTTAGTATCCACATTACCATATTCATATGAATTTTGAATATATTCTGGATAATTTTTTTCTATAAATTTAAGTGCAAGATCCCACTGTATTCCATATATTAAAGTAGAAATTACCCCTGTATTATTTGATAAATCTGAAGGTAAACCATATTCAGAAATTTTACTTGTATTTACGTACATAGCTCTTGAAAGTTTTTTTGCATTATTTATATCTGGCATATGCCATACTGTGTTATACCCCTTAGACACAGGTAAAACACTTCCATCTACTTTTGTTTTATCTGCTCCATTAGGTAGACCTGCCTCATATCTTGCAATATAGAAACCTCCATTTTTTCTAACACTTTCTTTCATTAAATTAAATTCATCACCTTGTATATCCTTATACTTTGAAAACTCATCTTCACTCAAATTCCAAGGATATGTGACAAATTTAGAATTAAATTCAGTATCATTACTACTTTCAACAGGTATCCAAACAAATTCATTTCCATTATCATCTTTTATAACAAGTCCATTGTTCCATCCATCTGCACTCCCCCATATTGCATCTCCAACATTAATTGGGGCAAAACCTTTTGGAACAATAGGGTTATAGTATGTACCGCTACTTTTTAGATTAAATGTTTTATTTTCATTAGCTATTTTACCTATTTCTAAAGTATTATTACTTGATAATTTAAAAATTCTAGTAAATTTATTTTTAGATATAGAATTATCTACTGCTGTTACTTTTACATATTTTATATTTTCAGGATTTTCATGTCTTTGCTCTACTATTTTTATTTTTTCATTAGAAGAACTATTTACAGATGTTGTAGCCACATTAGAATAGTTAATGCCATCAGAACTTGTGCTTACTTCAAAAGTTGATACTCCTTTTTTATTTACAAAAACTAAGTTATATAACAGTAAACTTTTTGTGTTTTCTCTTACATCCATTCCAATGTACATATTATTATCTTCATTATACAAACCAATTTTTAAAAGTGTACCATTTTCATTTTTAGATAACACATTTCCAGCTTTATCTATAACAATTAACTGTATTCCTTGAATATCTTTATCTATTTTTAAAGTAATATTTCCATTTTTATCAGCAACAGCTCTTCTTCCCTTACTCTTTAAATAGTCAATATCATATTCGTTTATATTTGGATAATAATTTTGTAAATTACCATTTCCATCATATTTTGATAAATATTCGTATCTTACTTCTTTTATACCACTATCTACATCTGAAACATTTATAGGGACCATGTTATAATCATCTTTATACAAAAAATTTGATGAATCAATTATATAGCTTGGTAAGGTAGTTTCATAATTTGACATATCAACATCTATTTTACCTAACAAATTTCCATCCTTTTGTTTTAAAAATGTTATTTTTTTGCTTTTTTGCTCAGAAGATTTGAAGGCATTGCTCTCCTCTTGTGTAAAACCATTTAACTGACTCAAATCGTCAAAACTAAATTCATTGTTTCCTTCATTTGTAACTAATTTCTTTTTTGAAACATTTGTTGCTTCTAAATATATCTGTTCACCTGATTTTAAATTTGCTTGCACATAAATACCAATATTATTAGCCCAACCTTTTGTTATTTTTTTTACAGTAATTCCATCAATACTTTGAACAGAAGTACTACTATCACTTTGATAGCTCATATTATCATTTAACTTTACTTTATTTGTTAGCTTTGAAGAAAGTGAAAAATATTTTTCATTTTTAACCTTTATTCCAGCAAGATAATATACATTCATAGATGGATATGATACAACATATATATCCTTTAGATTACCTTTTTCTTCTGTACCTCTACTTGTAGATTCAATTTCTAGTTTCTTTAAATCAATTGGATAATATTCCCCTAAATTATCATTTTCATCATTATAATCATTATTTAATTTTAATTCATCTATAAATTTATCCTTGTTTTCTTTCCCAACTCTTGAAAGCAATTCTCCTTGATTCATAACCATATCTTCTTCTTTTTTAGAATCTTCAACTTTTATAGGGAAGCTGTTGTTTTTCATGTAATATGATGAAGTCAAATCTTCAACAGAAGAAAGATCTGTTGCAAAAGCTGCAAGCTTAGAATTTCCAGATACATTATTTACACTAACTATAATTATTGAAAGAAGAATAAGCATTACAATTATTGTTACAATTAAAACTATTAAAGAAATTCCCTGTTTTGATTTCATATTATCACCCATAATTTATCACCTTTTAATTATATTTATATACTTTTTACACATACAATTATATATTTTATTATTACATTTTTCAATATATTTATATGTTATTTAAAGAAAAAATTTTGGTAAATTTTATACTTACCAAAATTTTACACAATATCAAAAAGATCATATGCCCCATCAATAGCGTCTAGCCTTGGACTTAATTTCATTTTTTTATCAATTCCACTTTCTAGGTCACTTAATAAAGCTTTTGTTTTCTTATCTCTTACGTAAATTTCTTAGGTCTACCATATTTTGTTATAAATTCAATCAACTTATCCAAACTCTCAAAAACATAATCAGCTTCATCTTTGTAATCGCTATCTTTTATCAAATCATGCATCAATATATAGCCTGATTTTCTATCTGCTAAAATACGCATCCTTGGAAATTTTATCTTATCATCTTTTTCTTTAAGCTCTTTAAGCTTAATAGGTAAATAATTTAAAAATTCATATTCAATTGATAGTTCAGTTTTTGGAATTTCTTTTAGCTGATTTTTTAAATGATCAGATATCTGTATAACGTTAAATTCACTATCTGGAAAAAATATATCTGTAACATTATGAATAAAACATTGATTTTCTTTATCAAAAATTCTTAAAAGCGTCTTTCCAGCTTCAAAATCAATTTTAATATCATTTTCTATTATATTTCTTACCATTTCATAGTAACTAGTAAACGCATCAATTGCTATTTTAACTTGCTCTATATCTAAACTATATGCTTCATAGCCCTTTTCAAATTTTTCAAAAGCAATCCACGTTCCTCTAAATTTAAGTCCTAATTTCTTTATAATTTTTTTATTTTCATTACTTATATTATCTCTTCTACAAAAATTACATAGAATTCCTTCTTGATAATTTCTTAATGTTCTTAAAGGGTAATCATTATTTGAAAATTTCAAATATCTCCCTACTTCTTTAGAATCAAATACCATAATACCTTTGTGTAAATCTAAACCACCCATTGTAGCAAAATAATATATATCATTATTTTTTTCACTTACATACATCAACAAATTATTATCAGTAAGTTTCTGCCAAGGTTCAAGTTTTAAAATTTTATCCACAATACTATATAGCTATAGCCATAACTTTTTATTTTTTTCTTTCATAATTTGTCTCCCATATTTTAAGTGTATTATATTATCTTTTTTATAAATTACAATACATTTTTATAACTAAATTACAAAAATTAATTTAACTCCCCTTTTTATATCTCATTAAAATATACAAAAAAAGAAATTAAATCTGCTAAATAGACCTAATTTCTTATATTATATATTTTAACCTAATTAATCTGTATTACTCCATCTGTGCATGTTATTGTTTTAATTGCACTATTATCTTTCCACAATGAATCCTTACTTATTTTATTCCATTGTGATTGTGTTCCATTATACGTTATATTTGTTAAACTGCTACAGCGATTAAAAGTACCTCTTCCTATGCTTGTTACGCTTTCTGGTATTGTTATACTTGCCAAACTACAGCAACCATCAAAAGCATAATCTTCTATACTTGTCACACTTTCTGGTATTGTTATACTTGTTAAACTGCTACAATCAGAAAAAGCCCAATCACCTATACTTGTTACACTATTTGGTATTGTTATACTTATTAGACTATCACAACAATAAAAAGCATATCTACCTATACTCGTTACACTATTTGGTATATTTATTTTTTTTACTTTCCTAAAATTATGAAAAGCGTAACTTCCAATTTCTGTAACAGTATCTGGAATTTCTACTTCTTCTATTCCAGCTATAAAACTTCTATAACTTTCAGTTCCTAAAAATGCATAATCAGATCTTATAGCTGTACACCTAGATGGTATCCTTATTTTAGTTTTTCCAGCTAATTTTGTTTCATCAAGTCCAGTTATAGTTGTTCCATCTTCTGCCCATAAAAAGCAATTTTCATCTGTTGCATTGTTATCCCACTTTGTTGCATCAAATGCAACTTTACCTGATGTTGAGATGTTTAGATCATTTGCCCATGTTTTTTCTTTTTCACTTAAACTATCCGTTCCTACAAGTTGGTCATCTTGTATTATAAATTTGTCTTTATATTTTTCTGTAAAACTTGGAATATAATTTTTTATTTTGCCATAATCTGATGTTGATATTTTCTGGTCCCTTTGACCTTGCTTATCAGTATATTCTTTTGCTACTGTAAGTGCTAAATCATCCTGGAATGCTTTTACATCTTCTTTAAATGTCGCCTCTTTTGCACTATCTACTGGATTATTTTTTGTTATTGTAAGTATTACCGCTGCTGCAAGTATTATTATCACTATTATTGTTACAATTAACACTATTAGTGATATACCCTTTTTTTGAGTTAGTTTTGTAAAATTTTCTCCTATTCCTATTTTCATATATATCCTCCTCTTTATATATAACTACATTTATAGTATAACAGAGACAAAAACTTTTTTCAATATATAAAATATAATTAAATTATTTTTATATGTTACAATTTTGACTAGTGAAAATTTAGAAATTAAATAATTATATGAGAAAATTGGTATAATGTACATTTAGAAAATTATTAATGAGCCAAATATTAAATTCGTTATGTATATTATATTGCTAATAAAATTAGATTTATATTTTTGATTAATTTTTAGCTATATTCTTTTTTATAACATTGCTATTTTACATATATTTTGATATAATTTATATGGTGATTAATTTGGAAAACTTAACACAAGAAAATATTGAAAGTGTCATACAAAAAATATTAGAAGATAAAAAATCTAAGTTTATGTATACATTTAACTCTAATTCTGAAAATGATACTCTAATGCTAGGCTATATACTAGCTAAATATATGAATTCTTCAACAATTATTACACTAAGTGGTGAACTTGGTTCTGGTAAAACAGTTTTAGTAAAAGGAATTGGAAAGTATTTTAATATTTTAAATGATATATCAAGTCCAACATTTACAATAGTTAATGAATATGATACGCCAGACTTTCCTATTTACCACTTTGATGTATATAGGTTAAACGATATGTATAACTTTTTAGATACAATCGGAACTGATTATTTTTCAAAGGGACCTTGTATTATTGAATGGGGAGAAATAATAGAAGAAATACTTCCTAGAAATACTATACATATTGAATTTAAAAAAGAAGATAAAGATGTAAGAAAAATAAAAATTTGGAGATGATAAAATGAATATTCTTGCAATTGATACTACAACTAAAACTGCTTGTGTATCACTAAAAAAAGAAAAAGAATTATATACAGATAAAATTGAAAATGAGATAACACATTCTGAAAAACTACTTCCACTTATTGATAAGGTACTACAAAATGCAAATTTAAAAATATCTGAAGTAAATAAACTTGCATGCATAAATGGTCCAGGTTCTTTTACAGGCATACGTATTGGACTTGCAACTATAAAAGCAATAGCTCAAGTTAAAAATTTAGATATATTTTCAATAAATTCATTAGAACTTATTGCATATACTACATTTGTAAAAAAAGGACTTCAAAATAATACAAATATTATATCTATAATATCAACTAATAATGATAGAGTTTTTTATTGTATATATAATATATCAATAAAAAATGAAAAATTAGTAATGAAAAATCTATGTGAAATTCAAAATGAATATATAGATGATGCCACAAAAAAAATTAATGATTTTGTAAACATTAACAAAAATACATATATTATTTCTGGTAATTGTATAGATGAATTTGAAAGTGAATTTGCAAAATTAACATGTGATAAATATAATTTTTATCCTTCAACAAATGATTGCATAAATATAATGAATAAAATCTCAAATTTAGATGATTATATATTTAATGCATACACATTAAAAGCTACCTATGCTAGGCCATCACAAGCTGAAAGGATGAAAAATGCAAAGAATTAATTTAAATGAAATTAAAATTTTACCACTTGATGTTAAAAATGCAGACGATGTTATTAATATTCAAAATAATTTAAACATCCACATTCTATCAAAAGAAAATATTTTAAATGATTTAAATAATAGTAATTTTAAATGTCTTATGGCTATATACAAAGAAGAAATTGTTGGATATATATCATTTAATTATATTTTTGATATAGAAATTGAATCTGTAATTGTAAAATCATCATATCAAAGACAAGGTATCGGAAGTTTACTTTTAGACTATATATTTGACTTTGCAGAAGAACATAAAATTAATAACGTTTTTTTAGAAGTAAGAAAATCAAATTTTGCTGCTATATCCTTATATAAAAAATTGGGATTTAAAGAAATATCAGTAAGAAAGAATTATTACAAAAACAATGAAGATGCATTAATACTAAAAAAAATAGTCAATCTTTCTATTTGATGTTTATACTCAAAATATTGACTTTTTTAAAAAAGAGGTGTATAATTGCGTTACATAATTTTATAATTCTAATTCAAATTTGGGAGGATATTTTAATGAAACATTTTTTTCGGATTATTTCTTTAATTTTTATTGCAATTATTTGCTCATTTGCAATTTGTGCATGTAATATTTTTGATAATCCATCACAAACTCAATCTTCTGCAAACGTTGCAGAAACTGAAGATAATTCAAATGAAAAATTTGATAACTATGTTGTTACGGCTGAATTAGTTAATGTTCGTAAAGAACCAAACACTAAGTCAGAAATAATCTGTAGCTATTACAAAAATACACTCATTCAGGCTTCCAAAACAAATAATAAAGATTGGGACAAAATTAAACTTTCAGACAAATCAGAAGCATATATTTATTCACCATACATTTCGCCAATATCTGATAAAAAAATTGAAGTTTATGAAGATTATCAAATCGTAGATAATAACGTGAAATATGCTGTTATATCTGGTAATGATTATGCTAATTTACGTTCTATGCCAACAACTGAAAGTGAAGTAGTTGCAGTATATCAGAAAAATGATACTCTTGAAGTCCTTGGAACAACAAAAAATGGATGGTATGTAATAACTCATGACGATGTCACCTGTTATATTTCTTCGGAAGTTGCTACCGAACTTTCTAAATATGAGTATGATGGATATAACAAAAAAGTTAATAAAGGAACTTTTGATGACAAAAATTATACTCTTATAGGTTCATACTCAACATATTATTCATCTTCATCTTCAAACAGATCATATAATCTTGAAAAAGCCGCAGACAATTTAAATAATATGATTATTGAGTCTGGTGCAATGTTCAATTGGTGTAGAGATATGGGTGCATGTGGAAAAGATGATGGCTACAAAGAATCAATAGAAATAGTAAATAGTGAGTATGTAACTGGTTACGGAGGCGGTATATGTCAAGTTAGTTCAACATTATGCGCTGCAGTTATATCTTGCGATAAAGATTTTACTTTCATTGATAGAAATCATCATGCAATTGCTCAATCATATATTCCTGAAGATCTGGATGCAACTGTATCATATCCTGATTGTAACTTTATTTTCAGAAATGATAATCCATACAGTGTGTTTATTACAACACAACATGATGGTTCAACTCTAACTGTAAATATTTACAAAATGAGTAATGTTATAGTTTAAATCAAAGGGGCTGTAAAAAAGTCCAAGAACAAAAGTGACTTCGTCACTCCACCACTAACTACTTTTTTGTAGTTAGTGGTATTTTTAAAGATGTTGTATTTAAGTTTCCACCTATCTCTAGGCCACTCTTTTCTTTAACGGTCGTTGTTCTAGGACTCTATCCATCGCAATTTCTTGGTTTGGACTACTTTTTTTATATATTTTCTTAATATATTTAAACTTTCATTTATATCTGCATTTATTTTATAAGATGATTATATCCCACGCTTGTTCTATAGTAAACATTTGTTGTGTATTTTTATATACTTTTCATCGCATTTTTCGACAAAAATTATATGGTATGTTAATTTATATATTTTTTAAAAAATGCTATAAAAATTTTGGCATGGTAGTTTCAATATGACTTTCCTATTATACAAAAAATGAGTGAAAAATTTCACTCATTTTTCGTTTGGACTTTTTTTACAGCCCTCCCATTTTTACTATTGAAAGTATTATGTCACTTTTTTTTGCTGTTTATCTTTTCTTTCTTCTTTTTAATTTTCTTACGATATTCTTCAAATTCTCTACTCAAAGTAAAACTATAAGCTAATCCAAATATATTATATGATGCTACCTCATCTTCAAAAAACGCAATAAGTGGAGAAAAAATTAAGTACACCAACGGAATAATAACCTTTAGTTCTGTTGGTATGAAAGGAATTTTAGCAAAGAAAATCACAAATACAACAAAAGAACTTCCAATTATTATAATTTGTACTAATATCCAAAAATAATAAAAAAAATTATAAAGTGACCTTGGCGGATCAAAAAGATAATATTGGTAATATTTTAATACTATCCAAAGTGCTGTAATTCCAAAAAGAATTGCAGTAGTTATAACGCTTATAGCCAAATTAAAGAAGCACCCAATTACAAAAAGTGTAACAAAAAAACTTACATAAAGAATTGAAACTACTTTTTCGGACTTTGGACCTCGTAATTTCCACTTAAGCCGAGAAAATACTATAACATTTAACATGTATCCAAAAAGAATAACTGTTATTGGAATAGCAACTGAAGCTTCATGAAATCCCCAAAGATAAGCACATTCAGCCAAAATTACTGTAAAAAATGTGTAAAATGAAATGCGATCATCAGTAAGAGCCTCAAAACCATCAAGCCAGACGTCAATCAAATTCTGGGCTAAAATTAAAACTTTCATTTGTTTCCTCCTTAAAATAATTATTTTATTTGAGATTTAATATATATTAAACCTTAAAAACAGGATTGAAAAAATTTACAAAAACATTTTACCACATTTACATAATTTTATCAACAGTAATTGAAATTTTTACATTATTTTTTGTTTGGCAATTATCTCACTCCTAAGCCACAATCACCACATCTCCATCGTCCAGAAAAATAATAATTCCTTTTTCATGTTCTCGTTATATTTTTAGTACTTATCTTTTTTTATGAATTTTAAGATTACCACAATATATATCATTTTTTAAAATATTCTTTATCATATAATTCATTTTTAACGTTATTTTCAACTTAATTTTTTATTACGAATATTTTCGAAATTCCCTTGAATATTTTTTTCCTTTATAATACAATATATATGATATATGATTACAAAAGATCTGAGGGGGACATATGAAAAAATTTAAAGAATTAAATGTTAAAGATTTAAAAAACGAATGTGAAATTGAAGATTTTAAATTTAAAAAAACTACTGAACTTGAGCCATTTAATGGAATAATTGGTCAAGAAAGGGCTATGAATGCTATAAAAACTGCAATGCAAATACCACAAAAAGGATTTAATTTATATCTTTGTGGAAGTATTGGAATAGGTAAAACAGCATATGCCTTATCTGTTGTAAATAATCTTGCAAAAGATCAACCTGTTCCAAATGATATTTGCTACGTATATAATTTTGAAAATCCAAATGAACCTATTTCAATAGTTTTAGAACCTGGAATGGGACTTGAATTTAAGAGAGATATGAATAGATTTATCTCTTCCCTTCTAAATAGACTTTCTAAGGATTTAACTGGTGATATGTATGAAAAGGAAAAGAAAAATATTCTGGATAGATATGAACATGCAAAAGAAAAAATAATGAAAGAATTTGATAAATCTACTTTTGAACAAGGCTTTAAAGTAAGAAATACCAAAGATGGAATATACTTTTCTCCTGTTCATAACGGAGTAGTTTTAAATGAAGATGCATACAAAGTTCTAGATGAAAAATCAAAAAAATATTTTGAAGAAAAAGGTCCTAAAATTCAAGAACAAACATTACAAGTATTAAAAGAACTTGATAATTTAGATAAAGAAGCTAAATCAGTTATTGAAGAATGGGAATCAAATTTAACTACTTTTGCTGTTACTCAGTGTATGAGTGATTTAAAAATAAAATACAAAAATAATTTAAAAATTCAAAATTTCCTATACTCTATTCAAAGTGATGTTATTAAAAATATTGATTATATAAAACAATATGAGGAGTCTCAAAGCAAAAATAATCAACAGGTTCCACAACAAATGATGATGCAAATGTCAAGAATGACTATAAACAAGCCATGGGATAATTACAGAGTAAATTTACTTGTTGATAATGACAAGTTAATGCATGCTCCTGTTATTCAATGTAAAAATCCAAATTATTATGATTTATTTGGTAAACTTGAATTTGAAACATCTCCTGCTGGAACAAGAACTAATTATATGTTATTAAAACCAGGTCTTGTCCATAAAGCAAATGGTGGATATTTAATTGTAAATGTAAGAGATGTACTTTCAAATCAACCAACTTGGGAAGCTTTTAAAAGAGTAATTAGAAATCAAGAATTATCAATAGATAGTTCACGTGATATTGCCCAACCAATAACTATTGCAAGTCTAAAACCAGAACCTATAGCTATTAATATGCAAGTAATTTTAATTGGTTCTGAAATGCATTATCAACAACTTGCAGCTATGGATGCCGATTTTAAAAAATTATTTAAAGTAAAGGCTGATTTTGAAGATACTTATCCTAGAAACAATGAAAATATAGAAAAATTAGCTAGATATATTGCCTTTGTTGAAAAGAAACATAAGTTACTTCCATTCTTAGCAAGTGCTGTTAAAGAAATAGTTGAATATAGTTCGAGATGTGCAAACGATAAAAATAAATTAACTGCTGTACTACAAGATATTTCAGATATTGCAATTGAGTCAAACTTTATTGCTAAACAAGGTAAAAAGAAATCTGTATCTGATAAAGAAGTAAAACAAGCATGTGTTACGAGAGCTGAACGTTTTGGAAAATATAACGATAATTTAAATCAAATGATTACTGACGGAGATATAATGATATCAACAAGTGGAGAAAAAGTAGGTCAAATAAATGGACTTACAATAATGATGAATGGGGATCTATCATTTGGTCATGTTGTTAGGGTTACTGCAAATACATTTATTGGAAAATCTGGTGTTATTAATATCGAACGTGAAGTTTCTATGAGTGGAAATACTCATTCAAAAGGTGTATATATTTTATCTGCATATATTGGTGAAAAATATGCTCAAGATAATCCATTATCACTTACTGCAAGTATTTGTTTTGAACAACTATATAATGGTGTTGATGGTGATAGTGCCTCTTCTACTGAACTTTATGCAATATTATCAAGTCTTTCAGGTATACCTATAAAACAGAGTCTTGCTGTTACAGGTTCTGTAAATCAAAAAGGTGAAATCCAACCAGTTGGTGGTGTTACTGATAAAATAGAAGGTTTCTTTAGAGTATGTAAATCTAAAGGTTTAAATGGTGAGAATGGAGTAATAATTCCTATCCAAAATGTTAAAAATTTAAATCTTAGTGATGAGATTATAAAAGCTGTAGAAGATGGAAAATTTCATATATACCCTATTTCTTCAATTGATGAAGGTATTGAAGTATTAACTGGTATGAAATCTGGTAAATTACTTGAAACAGGCGAATATGAAAAAAATTCAATAAACTATCTCGTTCAGAAAAAACTTAGAAAATATGCACAATGTTCCAACAATAATTAACAAAAGGTGAGTCAATGGCTCACCTTTTTATATATTTGATATACTCTTATCATATTCATCAAAATAATCTTTTACTTGTTCTATATCAGACTTATACTTAGCATATCCATTCATTACTTTTTGGGTATTATCATTTCCTTTTCCAAGAATTAATAAAATTGAATTTCTATCTAATGATATAGCATAATTTACAGCTTTTTTTATTGCGTCTTCTCTATCATCTATTTTTTCATAATTATTAGTGTATTCTTTTAAATATTTTTCAATTTCGCTAGAAATTTTAGATACTTCTTCAACACCTGGATCATCAGCAGTAATATATACCATATCTGAGTTTTTTCCTGCAACCTCTCCCAAATTTTTTCTCCTTATTTGAGCTTTGCCACCAGGACATCCAAACACTGTTATTACATATCTATCTTTATACTCATTTTGTACTGTTTCATATATTTTTTCAAAACTTAATTTATTATGTGCAAAATCAACAATAGATACCATTTTATTATCTTTAGTTTTAAATAACTCCATCCTACCCGCAGTTTTAGCACTTTTAAGACCTAAATACATATATTTACTATCAATTCCTAATGTATATGTTATTGCAATAGCTGCAAGTGCATTTTCTACATTAAATTTACCAGGCATAGGAATGACAAATTCTCTATCAAACTTATCAGTTTTTACCTTAAAATGTGTTCCATCATTTTCTACCATTATATCATATGCATAAACATCTGCATTACTATCTTTAGTAGAAAAAGTAATGATGTCATTTGTATATTTCTTTGCACATTTTAATATTCTATCGCTATAATCAGAATCAAGATTTACACAAGCTCTTTTTGTATTCTCAAATAATTTTAATTTGCAACTAAAATAATCTTCAAAAGTTGGATGTTCTATTGGACTTACATGATCTTCTGAAATATTTAAAAATACTCCTATATCAAAATTTAATCCATAAAGTCTTCCATATTTTTTAGTATAAGCTTGTGATGAAACCTCCATTACAACATTTTTAATTTCTGAATCTACAGCATTTCTGAAATGTTTATGTATTTCATAAGATTCTGGTGTTGTTATATGTGACTCAAAATTCTCAATACCGTCATATGTTGTAAGAGAAGAAATTATTGCAGTATCCTTTTTCAAATTTTCTTTTGCATATTCATCTAAAATATATTTAGTATAAAAAGAAGTGGTAGTTTTTCCTTTTGTACCTGTTATGCCAATTTTAGTTAAATATTTTTCTGGAAAATCAAAATACATATCTGATAGAAGTGATAAAGAGTTTCTAATGTTTTTTACAATAATCCCAGGAATATTCACGTTATATTTCTTTTCACTTACATATACAATTGCTCCATTTTTTATTGCAGAATTTAAGTATTCTTCCTTAAAATTATCACCTTTACATATAAACATAGTATCAAAATCTACATTATTTGAATTATATGTCATATAATTTATTTCTATGTCAAGAATGTCATCACACATATTTAAGCTTTCTATTTCATTATCTTCTTTTAATTTATTTATATATTCTCTAACTTTATATTTTTTCATGAATTCTCCTTTAAATCTATATAATATAGTTTTTCACCATTACTTAATTTTCCAATATACTTTGCGCCAAATTTTTCATAATAATTATTTAAATCAGTTTTTAAATATATTCTCTTATATCCTCTTTTTTGTGCTTCACTTAATATTTCTCTATTTAATATTTTTGAATAACCTTTATTTCTATATTCTTTTTTTACATACATTGTAGCATACCATGGACCTAAATCACGTCTTTCATCGCTATCATTTGGAAATAATGATATAAATCCAATTAGTTCATCATCATTTAGTAATATTAATTTGCAAAAATCATTCTTATTTAAATTATTTTTTACCTTTTCTATTTTTTTATTTATTCTATCTTCAAAAGACTCTTGAGGATCTTTTGCCCATTCATTATGCTCTAAAATAGCAACTTCCCTTAAATATTCTATTTTATCTTTTATATTATATACCTTAAGCATATTTTTCACCAAACCTTAATATTTATGCTTCTATATTACTTATATATTTTACCATTATGCGTTATGAAATACAATAGAAATTAAAAGAAAAAAGAATAATTAAAATATACACATTTTAATATTAAGCTAAAATAGATTTGAAATTAAAAAATTCCCTCTATTATATAACTATTGGTTATTTCCAATTCATTATAAAATAGAGAGATTTCATATATTATTATATATTATTATATATATTTTTTTTGCAATATATTAATTATTTTTTAAATTCAATTGCCTGTTATTTTGAATAATAAAAATTAACCTTATTATTTGTAAAATAATACCCAAAAGACTTAAGACAGCTATACCTATATAGCATTTTTTTATCAATATCGTAGCAAAAATTGACATGGTCATCAGTATAGAATAAATTATTATACTAATAATTACAGTAGCTACACTAATTTTATCTTCTTTATTATCATTTTTTAAATTTTTAAAATTAACAACAGATAAAATTAAAATTTGACAAATAAAAAGAAAGGTAACATCAAATTTTGAAGATTCAATTATTTGTTTTTCAAAATAATCTTTAGTATCTGACGGTAAAAAACAAGTCACAATCAAGTTACAAAACATAAGTATAACTAATATAACAGATATAATATTTATTATTTTAATCACTTTATTTATTTTTTTCATACATTTAACTTCTTTCTTCGTCATTTCACTCTTATAAATTCATACAGATTATAACTAACCCAGTTCATCATTCCCATAGAAGTACCATTATCTTCTAATATAAGACTAAACTTTGTAGTATATGGAGAGGTTAAGCTTTCCCCATTTACAATTCTTTCTTTTGCACTTACCGTTAAAACGTATTCAACGTATTTTTGATCTGTTGTGTCTTTTTCCATTGTATAACTTGCCTTAATAACCGAAGTTTTTTTATCAGACGTATATAATTCAAAATTTCCATCTTTATCTATTTCCAAATACATATCTTTATTTGGAGAATACCATTTGCCATATATTGAACCTGCTTTTGGTGTAACAAGGTAAAATAACATAAACATAGACAAAGCTATACCAACTGAAGAAATTACAGTACCAACAATTGGCAATACTTTTTTTACTCCTATCTTTTTTCTTCTATTTATTTCTACAATTCCTAAAACAATTCCAACTATTCCAATTATAACTGAAATATATGGAAAAATTATAGCCAAAATAATAGAAATTACTGCTAAAATTAAACAAGCTATTCCCATAAAAACAACCTCCTATATAAAATTAGTGTTATATATTAAAATATAACATTTTTTCATTATTTGTATTAGTACACACTAGTGATTTTCTAAATTTTTTAATTTTAAAGCTTTATTATTTTTATCAATTAGGTTTGCTCTAATAATTTGCAAAACAAAACCAGCTATTACTAATGTAGATGTAATAAATAGTCCGCTTACTAGCAAAATAACAAATGGAATGTGAAGAACTATACTTATTATTGTTGTTGTTAAGCTTATTTTTTCATTTTTTTTGTCATATATTAAATTTACTACACTGAGTACGATTAAATTTAAAATAATAAAGGCAAAAATAGGTGCGAGCAACTCTGAAACAATAACACCAAGACTACCAAGTGGTGCAAATACAAGACTAGGAAAGTTATATCCTAAATAAAATAATAAAAAAGGCTCAATAAATACACTAAAAATCATTACTGAATGAATTACTAAACATATAATATTTATAACTTTTAATTTTTTCCTTTCCATATATTCCCCCTCTTTTTTATAATAAAAAATATACATTCATTATACACAAAAAAAGAAGAAAAATCAATACTACATAATGATTTTCTGCTAATATATTAATTAATCTAATCTTTGCTTTTAATTCTAAATAATTATACTTATCCAAACCAATAGTATATAAAAAAAGAATAAGAAATTTTTACATCTCTTATTCTTTTTATTATAAACTAACTGTACCATTACCATCATTATTTTGATTTTCACTTAATTTATATGAATCCTTTATAGCATCCTCAATCTTTTCGTCAAGTACATCATGTGACATTCCTTCTGATAATACCATTTCACTTATAAGAATGTCTTTTGCTGTAGATAACATTTTTTTCTCACCAATTGAAAGACCTCTTTCCATATGTCTATGTGAAAGATCTCTTACAACTTCAGCGACTTCTAAAATGTCTCCAGATTTTATCTTTTCAACATTCATGTTGTATCTTTTACTCCAGTTTACATCATGAACATAGTTATCTTGTGGTTTTTCAAGTACATCGAATACTTCATCTGAGATACTTTTGCTTGATACTTCTCTTACTCCAATATCATCAGCTTTATCTGTTGGAACCATAAGCTTCATACCACCGATTGGCATACGAATGATATAATAATCTTTCTCGTCTCCTAGCATTTCTTTTTGCTCAATAGCCTCAATAGTTCCAGCACCATGCATTGGATATACTATTTTGTCTCCTACTTTAAACACAATACATCCCTCCTTGCAAGATATAACTTTAAGTACATCTATATTATACCATAATTTAAGCAAAAAGTAAAGAAAATTTAGTTAAAATAAATTTAAATTTGTACTAAATTATGTAAACGCCGCTATTTGATATACTTTAAAACTATATATTGTAAGATTTTAATATATACTGTTCTTGTAACCTCTTTAAAGACTGATTAATTATTCTTGCTCTTATCTCACCTATACCCTCTACATCGTCTAATTCATCAATAGAAGCAGAACAAATATGTTGTAATGATCCAAATGCTTCAACAGTTTTCTCAATTATAGATGAAGGCATTTTAGGAACTTTAGAAAGTATTCTATATCCTTTTGGAGAAACATTAGTATCTAATATATCAGATGAAACTTCATATCCAAGTAATTTAACTATTTTTTCTGAAACTATCAAATTTTTCTTATCTATCTTCCTTATTTCCTCTAAAACACTTTGAGTTGATATTTCCTTGTTTATGTTATAATCTTGTATAATCAATTTTTCTTCATCCTCAACATTAGCCATAAGTTCCTCAAGTTGCATATTAACAATTCTTCCCTCATCACCAAGTTCAATTATACTTCTTTTTACATCTGTCTCCATTCTCATGATAGTTTCGCTTCTATAAATACAATTTATTACAGTATCTAGTGTTACTATATCGTCAAATTCATGTTCACTTAAAATACTAAGCATATTGTCAAAAACAGTTTTATATTTTTCAAGAGCTTGTAGAGTTTGATTTGCACGCATAAGTACTGATTGTGTATCATTTATTACATATCTAAAATTTCCTTTAAAAAGAGTAATTATACCCCTTCTCTCAGAAATACTAATAACAAGTTCACCAGATTGTTTTGCAACACGTTCTGCTGTTTTATGCCTTGTACCAGTTTCTCGAGTTGATATACTAAAATCCGGATTTAACTGAACATTAGCCCTTATTATTCTTTTTAAATCACTACTTAATATTATTGCACCATCCATTTTGGCAAGCTCATAAATATTAGTTGATGTAAATTCTTCATCTATTTTAAATCCCCCATCAGCTATTTTTAATATATCTTCGCTATCAGATACTACAATTAAAGCACCTGTTTTGGCTTTTAATATATTTTCTAATCCTTCCCTTAATTCAGTTCCTGGTGCAACTAATTTAAGTATTTCTAACATTTTATCATTCATAAACATCACCCATTTACAACATAGCTTATTGCTTCATCAATTGTATTTATTCCAATAAGTTTTATATTTATATCTTTTATACTTTCCTTAAGTCTTTCAACTTGTCTTTTGCTTGCATATATTTTCTCATATCCCATTTTCTCTATTTCTTTTACTCTTTTTTCAAAGTTATTTATACTTCTTATTTCTCCTGTAAGTCCAAGTTCACCTATAAATACATTCTTAGGATTAATAACTTTATTTTTGTAATTAGAAACAATTGCCATAGCCACAGCTAAATCTACCGCAGGTTCATCAACTCTAATACCACCAATTACATTTACATATATATCTTGTGTTCCAAGACCAATATTACATCTTTTTTCAAGTACAGCAAGAATCATGTTTAGCCTATTTAAGTCTATTCCATTTGCAACTCTTCTTGGATTGTTATAATAAGAATGTGAAGTTAAGGCCTGTATTTCTAAAAGTATAGTAGATGTTCCCTCAACTGTTGCAACTATAGCCGTTCCTGGTAAATTATTTTTTTCATCAGATAAAAATAATTCTGAAATGTTTGTAACTTCAACCATTCCAACATCTTGCATATCAAATATTCCAATTTCATTAGTTGAACCAAATCTATTTTTTACACTTCTAATTATTCTATGTGTAAAAAATCTTTCACCCTCAATATATAACACTGTATCTACCATATGTTCAAGTATTCTAGGTCCCGCTATGACACCATCTTTGGTTACATGACCTATAACAATAACTGTAATATTTTTTCTTTTTGCAAGATACATCATTCTTGCTGTTACCTCTTTTACCTGAGAAATACTTCCAGGTACTGACGAAATATCTTCATCATACATAGTTTGTATAGAATCTATAATACAAAATTTCGGTTCTGTTTCTTCTATTTTATTTTCTATTTGTGATATGTCTGTTTCACTTAAAAATAATATATTATCAGATGATACCTTAAGCCTATCTGCTCTTAGTTTAACTTGTGTTTCTGACTCTTCTCCTGAAACATAAAGTACTTTTCCATGATTACTTAATTTATTACATACCTGCATGATTAAAGTAGATTTACCAATTCCAGGTTCTCCTCCAATCAATGTAAGTGAGCCTTCTACTATTCCTCCACCAAAAACACGATTTAATTCTGCATAACCAGTATCTAGTCTTATACTTTTATTTATTATAATATCATTTAATTTTTTAACTTCTGATTTATTATTAAAAGTGTTTGAAAATCCTTTAGAAGATGCCTTTGATTTACTTTGTTTATTAATTTTTTCTTCTACAAAACTATTCCAACTATTACATCCTGGACATTTTCCAAGCCACTTTGCAGATTCATACCCACATTCTTTACAAAAAAATACTGTATTTGTAGCCATTTTTTCTCCTTCTTATTTATTAAATATTAAACATTCAATTTTTGTATCAAGTAATTTGGCAAATTCAATACCATCTTCTTTTTTACCAACAATTGTTCCATAATGAATAGGTATTACATACTTAGGTTTAATACTATTAGTATAGTCTGCCGCCTCTTTATAATCCATAGTATAAGTTCCACCAATTGGAACAAATAGCACATCACATTTTATATTTTGTATATCCTCATTTACATCAGTATCTCCTGTTATATAATACGTAACACCATTTATTTTTATTAAATATCCAACCCATCCGTATTCTTTTTTATGATACTCCTTATTAACATTATACGCAGGTATAACTTGCATTTCTATCTTATTAAATCTATACATTTCATCTGGTGCAACAGTAACTATTCTTTTTTCATCTACACCAATTTCAAGTAATTTTTCCTTACAATCTGGTGTAACAAAAAATATTGTATCTTCATTTCTTACTTTCTCGATATCCTCTATTGAAAAGTGATCATAATGTGAGTGTGTTATAAACAAATACTTTGCATTATGCGTCTCATTTTCAATTTTATATGGATCAATATATATATTATCATACAACACAATTGATGCATGATATAAGACTTTTACATTTTTTAACATTTAATCCTCCTAAATATAATTAATATTATATTATTTAATCATTTCTTAAAATGTATTTTTTCACACTCTTTTATTATACCATATTAATTTACTAAAATATAGAAAAAATAGTGAATTAGAAAAAATATTTTCCTAACTCACTAATTTCTCCATACAAAAATTTTTGCACTTTTTTCTTTAAATACGTGAACAAACCTCAATTGAAATAATATTCAATTTAAAAATTCTGCAACATCGATCTTTTTATTATTAATTATAAATATGTATTTTTTATTTAAGTAATTTGCTACTTTATATGGCACTGTAATTGCTTTTGACCAATTTAATATATTGACATCAAATTCACCTTGAGTTGTATATATAACTTCTCATAGTTCAACCAAAGTCCCAAAAACTTTTTTAACTATGCTTTCCTAATTTTCTCTAATATGAGTAGATTAAAAATTAATTTTTGTATCTCTCTTTCCTATAAAAAGTTCGAAAAGATACGTCATTGGTGGAGGCGATGGGAATTGAACCCATGTCCGAGCACCTTTCATATAACTTTCTACGAGTGTAGTAAATACTTAAATCTTGCTACCTATCCCAAGTATTTACAAAAAGGATAAGCAGTGTAGTCTTAAAATACCCTCTAACCCTAGACTAAAGATTAGATTCGTAAGCTAGATAGTTTGATGCCTTTATACCGCCCTCTAGCAAAGCTGTACAAGACATAGCCGCAACTTAGGCAGCTAATGCTAATTCATTTCTATCAGCGTTTAAATTTATTTCCCGATGATTAAAGTGGCCAACGGGAGTCCACTACTCGCTTATTATACTTCTTGCATGTTCGTCGAAACCTAACGCCCCCATACATATATTTATTATATCATTTTTTGTAACATGTGTAAATACATTTAGGAAAAATACAATATTTATATTTTCAGTGCAAAGTCATCTATATATGATGATATTTTCCATGTTTTTAAATTTATTTCCTCTAAATGTGAACCACAGTATACACACTCTCTTTTATCTAAATTAACTAAAGGTGCTCCACAATTAGGACAATTAAGTATAAATGTTTCATTTTCTGAGTTCTTAGGAAGTTTAGATAGATCATATATGTAAACATACTTACATGTATACCTAGTCTGAGTTTTATAACTACTATTATCTTTTCTCCTACTATCGTAAAAGTTATATTCAACAGAAGATGAAGTAGTAATTGTAGCCATTCCATCAGCCTTTAAATATGATTTAATTCCATGTCTATGAAAAACTATATTATCGTATTTTATAGCTACCCCTTGTTCCTTGTAATCTTGTATTTCTTTTTCAAGTGAATTTTGTATTAATTCTAATTCTAAACATTTTTCATAATTTAAATTTTCAATACTATTAAATATTGTTTTTAAATCAGACTCTATTTTTGAATATAATATTTCTTTATTAAAATCAGGAAAATCTCTTAATATTTGAGGCTCTACTAGAGTAGTCATTGCATTTACACTTCTGGGCGTTGTACTATTTGAAATTTCGGTCTCTTTTGAAAAGTTTTTAAGTGTAGTAACCGGATTTACACCAGATATTCCAGTTGCTTTTTGTATTTTTTTTAGCACTATAAAAACTATTAAAAATAACGATACAAATATACCCAAAATTACTCCTAGAAACCCTAATACAAAAGACATTGTTTTCTTCCTTTCTTTTTAATACTTTAAAAATATATAATACTATATTTTTAGTATAATGTCAAATAAAGAGAACCAACATTACATTGATTCTCTTTAAATTTATGAAATAATATATTATTCCATTACTACAGTAGCACCAGCTTCTGTTAAAGTAGCTACTAATTTTTCAGCATCTTCTTTAGATACTCCTTCTTTAATAGCTTTAGGAGCTGAATCAACTAAATCTTTAGCTTCTTTTAGTCCTAATCCAGTAGCCTCTCTTACTGCTTTGATAACAGCAATTTTAGATGCTCCAGCATCTTTTAATACTACGTTAAATTCTGTTTTTTCTTCTGCTCCAGCAGCAGCTCCAGCACCTGCTCCAGCAGCTACAACAGCAGCAGCTGCAGATACTCCAAATTTTTCTTCAATAGCTTTTACTAAATCAGAAAGTTCAATTACTGATAATTTTTCGATTTCTTCTACTAATTTTTCGATTTTTTCCATTTTAAATTCCTCCTTAAAAATCATTATTAATTATTTTTTATATTACGCATTTTCTTCCTTTTTTTGTCTTGTTTGATCAAGAACAACAGCAAGATTACGTATATTTCCAAGTAATGCTGATGCAAGCATAGCATATAGAGTTTCTTTTGATGGTAGAGTTGCAAGTTTTTTAACTTCAGCAACATCAATCATCTTTTGATCCATTACACCTGCTTTAATTTTGTAAAAATCACTATCTTTAGCATAGTTATTTACTACTTTAGCTGGTGCAATATAATCATCATATCCTATAGCTACAGATGTTGGTCCTTCAAGAACTGTATCTAGTCCTTCTATACCAGCTTCTTTAGCTGCATGAGATATTATAGAATTTTTAACAACCATGTATTCACAGTTATTTTCTCTAATTTCAGATCTTAATTTTGCATCATCAGCAACGTTTATACCTCTGTAATCAGAAAGTACGATCATTTTTGCTTTCTTAAATTTTTCAGCAAGATTTTTTACTTGCTCTTTTTTAGCGTTTAATATTTTTTCACTTGGCACTTTTATGACACCTCCTTAAAATAAAAATTTCTTATCTAGACAACCAAAGGTTATAATCTAAGATAAGAAACATTTCCGTTCTATTCTTTTTATATAACCTCGGTAGGAATTGTGGACTTGCCACCTACTGTCTAGGGTTTAATATATTTAATTATTTAGATGTTGGATTTATTCTTATACCAGCACCCATAGTTGTAGATATTGCAATTGATTTTAAATAAGTTCCTTTTGCAGCTGCAGGTTTTGCTTTTACAATTGCATCTAATAATGTCATATAGTTTTCTTTTAGTTTATCTGCTCCAAAAGATACTTTACCGATTGGACAATGTACAATATTATTTTTGTCTAATCTGTATTCAATTTTACCAGCTTTAATTTCTGTTACAGCTTTTGTAACATCCATTGTAACTGTTCCAGCTTTTGGATTTGGCATAAGACCTTTTGGTCCAAGGATTCTAGCTATTTTACCTAAAGATGCCATCATATCAGGTGTAGCAACAACTACATCAAATCCAAACCAGTTTTCAGATTGAATTTTTTGAATCATGTCATCATCACCAACAAAATCTGCACCAGCAGCTTCTGCTTCTTTAGCTTTATCTCCTTTTGCTAAAACTAAAACTTTTTTTGTTTTACCAGTACCATTTGGAAGTACAACTACTCCTCTTACTTGTTGATCTGCTTGTTTACCATCAACACCTAGTCTAATATGCATTTCTAAAGTTTCATCAAATTTAGCTTTAGGCATTTTTAATGCTAGGTCTATAGCTTCAGCAACATCATACATTTTACCTGGTTCAACAAGTTTATTTGCTTCAACCATTCTTTTGCTCATGTTTTTCCCTCCTTTGGTTTTAACGAACTAATAGTTCTCCCATAATTAATCTATAACTTCGATCCCCATTGATCTTGCAGTACCTTTTATCATAGATACAGCAGTTTCTAGAGATGATGCGTTAAGATCTTGCATTTTTGTTTTTGCAATTTCTTCACATTGTGCAGTTGTTACTTTTGCAACTTTATCTTTATGTGGTTTTCCAGATCCTTTTTGAACCTTAGCAGCTTTCTTTAAAAGTTCTGCAGCAGGTGGAGTCTTTAACACATATTCAAAAGTTTTATCAGCATAAACTGTAAGAATAACTGGGAATATTGTTCCAGCATCTTTTGCAGTTTTTTCATTAAAGTCTTTACAAAATTGCATTATGTTTATACCAGTTGGTCCAAGTGCAGGTCCTACTGGTGGTGCTGGATTAGCTTTGCCAGCTTGAATTTGTAATTTTACTACGTGTGTTACTTTTTTATCTGCCATCATTTTCACCTCCTTAAAATAGGATTATATTAAATATATTATATATACTTAAAACTACTTATATTTTTTGTATTTGATCAAATTCAAGATCAACTGTTGTTTCTCTACCAAACATAGAAACTTTAACTTTAACTCTTTTTTTATCTTTAAAGATTTCTTCAATTGTTGCAGTGTAATTGTAAAATGGTTCTGTTATAATTCTTACCGTATCACCAACTTCAAAATCAAGATTCATTATATCCTCTATTCCTAAAGTTTGCATTTCTTTTTCAGTAAGTGGCAATGGCTTTTCACCAACACCAACGAAATTAAACACACCTTTAATATTTTTTACAATATACCAAGTTTCATCAGTCATTATCATTTTGATCAAGACATACCCTGGAAACACTTTCTTTATAGATGTTTTTTGTTTTCCATCTTTTATTTCTATCTCTTCTTCCATGGGTATAATAATTTCTTGGATTTTATCTTGCATGCCTCTATTTTCTACTAATTTTTCTAAAGTTACTTTCACTTTATTTTCATAGCCAGAATATGTGTATACTACGTACCAATGTGCTAAATCAGTATTGTTTTCATTTTCCAAACCTACCAGCTCCTTAAATTTTTTAATTTAATAACTACCCAATTTTTCTGCCAATTATATCCCATAGCTTTGCATCTGCAAACTCTAAAATCATATCAAATCCTAAAACAATAACAGATAACGCAACTACTAATATTACAACCATAATTGTATTATGTATTAGTTGTTTTTTTGTTGGCCATACAACTTTTTTTAATTCTGATTTTACACCTTTAAAAAATCCTTTAGCCATTTTTTTCTCTCCTTTAATTATTTTGTTTCTTTGTGAGTAGTATGTTTACCACAAAATTTACAAAATTTACTTTTTTCTATTCTATCTGGATTATTTCTCTTATTTTTCTCAGTTTCATAGTTTCTTTGTTTACATTCAGTGCATGCTAAAGTTACATTTTCTCTCATAAAAAAAACACCTCCATGTCTCTTTAAATCATATATGCTAAATTATTTTAACATAAAAACGCAAATAAGTCAACCATAATAAGTGAATTTGCTTGAATTTTTAAAAACTATTTAATATCCAAAGCCATTATATATATATTTTAAATAAAATTCCACGGGAATATAGAAAATATCTTTTACTTATTGTATAATAATTTTTATTGAACTACGAACAAAAGCAATTAAACTTATAAATTTATTTTCAACATATTTTATATCGTTATAAACGTCTATATATATTACAAAAACTAATTTATTAATATCAACAGTAAACTATCAGATAATATATATTAATTAAAGAAAAAGTAAATGAGGTAAAGAAATGAAAAAAAGACAAGAAGTATTTGATTTATATTGGTATTTTGCCTGCGAGAGACAAAATATATTTTGGAAGAAAATAAATGGAGATCCAGCTCCATGGACACACGATAAAATTTTACAAGAATATAAATTCTGCAATAGTTATAGGGTTAATGATAGGGTTAGCCAATACCTATTAAAAAATGTTATATATAACGGTAACAACTATAATTACGAAGATATGCTATTTAGAATAATATTATTCAAACTATTTAACAAGGAATCAACCTGGGAGTTATTATCAAAAAACTTTGGGGATATTTTATTAAAAAACTTTAATACTAAGAAATACTCTATTGTACTTGAAAATGCTATATCTAATGGTATAAAAATATATAATGATGCATATATAAGTTGCGCTAATAAAGCATTTGGCTATGATAGAAAACATGACAATCATTTAGCCCTTCTAGATAAGATGTTCAATATTGATAAAATGCAAGATAAAATTATTAAATGTAATACCATGCAAGATGCGTTTAATATTATTAAAGGATATCCACTAATTGGAAATTTTATGGCTTATCAACTAGTAACTGATATTAATTATAGTGCATTTGTAAATTGGAAAGAAAATGAATTTACAGTTGCAGGTCCAGGTTCACTTCGCGGAATAAAAAAATGCTTTATAGATAAAGGTACTATGACCAATGAAGATATTATTAAATATATGTACATGCACCAAGATGAAGAATTCAAAAGGCTTAATTTAAACTTTAAAAGAATTGGTAACAGACCTCTACAACTTATAGACTGTCAAAATATATTCTGTGAATTAGATAAATATTGTAGACAAGCTTTGCCAGACTTAAAATCAAATAGAACCAAAATTAAAAAACATTATGTACCTAAAAAAGATAAAATTGAATATATATATCCTCCAAAATGGGAAATATCCAGAAATATTTGAATAATGAAGCAGTTAAAATATAGTAACTGCTTCATTACTTGTTAATTATTATTCTCCTAGTCTAAATAATAATATTTTTAAAGCATACTCAATATGTTCTTAAAATTGATTTTTCATATGTTATAAAATATTTAAATTAGTCCTTCTCTTACATTATAAAATAAATGTTGCTGTACAATTCCTGCATCATTTCCAAAATATTTTTCTGCATATTCTAGTATTTCTTTTTTCTTCATTGCTCTTCCATAATCTTTAAAATAAAGATTGGTCATAACTCTTTCCACCCATACATCAATTGGAAACACTTCTCTTCTTTTGCATGAAAAAAGAAGTATACAATCTGCAACTTTAGGCCCCACACCCATTATTTTTAATAATTCCATTTTTAACTTATTTGTTGGAAGCCCTCTTAATTTTTCAATATTTATCTTTTTACTCAAAATTCCTTCTACTGCATACTTTAAATACCTTGCTCTAAATCCAACTCCACACTTTTTAAAATCTTCTTCAGATACATCCTTCAATTCATTTGGAGTTGGAAATAAATAATATTCCTCATTTTCAAATATAATTTTCTTACCATATTTTTGAGATATCAAATTAACTGATTTTGAAATTCTTGGAATATTGTTATTAGCTGATATTATGTATGAAATTAAAGTTTCAAAAAAATCTTGATTTAATATATGTATACCACTTGTATTTTTTACAGCATTATTTACATTCTCATCTATTTTAGATATTCTCTTTTCTATATTAATGTAATTAGTATTAAAATCAAAATACTCATAAATTACATTTTCTAAATTGTTCATATTGTCACTAGAAACATATAATTTATTACCTTTTTGTTTTATTTTTATCACCCTATCTTTTATAACACCAATATAATACTCTTCATCTATTTTATTCCATCTAAAACACTGACCACATTCTAATGTGTATTTTAAGTTAAAACATGTAACTTCTATTATAATTTCTTTCATATTCTTCCCTTCACTTTTTTATATAATTTGATATATTATATCATTAATATATTTTTTTTCAACAAATAATTCTAATATTATCACTTTTTCAAACAAAACCTTAATTAAATATAGATTAATTTAAAAGTATATGATACAATAAAATAAATTTAATTTTTTGGATGGTGGCTATGATTAAATGGATTAAAAATAATTATAAAGCTATTATTATTTGGGCATTTTTTGAACTTGTTGCAGTTATATTATACTTAACTACTAAAAATCTTTTTTACCTCTTAAATTTTTCATATATAGGTACATGTATTACTGTTGGAAGTTATCTTTATATGAACAATATAAAATATGCAAGAAATGTTGTACAATTTGCAGTTGGACTTTATATGCTTATTTACCTTGGTATAATATCAAACGAAAATATGCAAATAGAAGGTTTTTGGTATTATTTGTTTTTAGGTGTATTTGAAGCAGCAGTTATTCATTACCTTGTGGCAAAAATAATCGGACCAATTATTTTTGGAAGAGGTTGGTGTGGTTATGCATGTTGGACTGGAATGATACTAGATCTTCTACCATATAAAGTTCCAAAAGAAAAAAGGAAAAAACTTGGATTTATTAGATATATAACATTTTTGCTTTCATTCGTTTTTGTGGCAATTCTTTTTATATTTAAATTTGATAATCTAAGTAACATTATGTTTTGGGCTTTTATAATAGGAAATGTTATATATTATATTACAGGTATATCACTTGCATTTATATTTAAAGATAACAGGGCCTTTTGTAAATATATTTGTCCTATTACAATATTTTTAAAGCCAGCAAGTTATTTTGCATTAATCAGAGTAAAACGTGATAAAGATAAATGTATTAATTGTAAAAAATGTATTAAATCTTGTCCTATGAATGTGGATATGTTAGATAATTCAAGAAAAAGAAAAAATGCAACTGAATGTATTTTATGCAATAATTGTGTTAGAAATTGTCCTAAAAAAGCTTTACATTTATAAAAATAAAAATACTTCACTTAAACCCAAAGTGGAGTATTTTTATTTATTATATGATAGTAATATACTAAATTTGTTACAAAAAAGTGTATACATAAATTATTAAATATTTATAGACTTTTTTTATTATCTATGTTATAATACTTTATGTAAAGCTTATAAAATCTCTTAATTCATTATATCTAATGAATTAATGTAAACCATAATTGGAGGAGAAAAAATGGAAAATAAATTATTTGCTAAGACTAAAACTAAAAAGATTGTATTTTTTTGTTATGGTACAATGACAAAACAGTTAAGTAGAAAAAAGGTGTTTAACTTTCTTCTAACAAAATCCGTTAAAATACATTCAAATCATGAATATTATAACAGTAATGTTAAATCATTATACCATGATGCATATGATTTTATAATTAAAAATTTTAATCAAATAAATCATATACAAATATATAACGATAATACAATTGAATTATGGTATGATAAGCGCAGTTCTTCTAAATTAATTGTTTTTGAAGATCATAATTTTCGTCATGATGAGCTAACTTCAAAATTACTAAAAGAGCTTATCGCTTTTGCTAAAAATGCTAATTAGTATTTATTTAAGAGTGTCATAAAATAAATTTATGGCACTCTCTTTAAATGTAGTAATTAAGTTTCTAATATAATTTGATTTATGTTACTATTCAGACTATGACTAGTTAAAAACACAAAATTAGATTTTATTTATATTATAATATACATAATAAGCATAAGTTTGTAGTTTTTAAAACTTATAATAATTATTTCAAAGCGACTTGTAACACCACGTTGACGCACTTCTTATAATTTGGAAATTCTACCTAGTCTGAATAGTAACTGATTTATTATTTATCAGATTTTTTATTTTTTATTGTAAAAAAATAAAAAATCTGATAAAATGTAGTTGTGTAATTTTAAAATAAAATATATTACGATAAATTTGTTAACTTAGCTAGAGCTTATAGTTGATATGATATTTATTACAAAATTAATTGTATTATGGAGGGAAAAATGATATTAGCAATAATTGAAAGAATCGAAGATATAAAAGAGAGAGCGCCATTTAATAATAGATATTATTTAACAGAGTATTATAAAAAAATATTTGATGAATTAGGTATATTATTGTTCCCTATTATTTCTACTACAAACTTAGAAAAAGTTTGTAATATATGCGATGGACTTATTATAACAGGAAGCTGTATTGATATTCCACCACATTATTATAATGAAAATCCTGTTCCAAATAAAAATTATGATATAGACGAATTCAAATTAGATAAAGAAGCAATTAAATTATTTTCTAATGCCAACAAGCCAATCTTAGGAATTTGCGGAGGTCTTCAGTCAATAAATGTATATTTTGGTGGTAGTTTAAATCAAAAAATTGAAAATCACGATTTAAAAAATAAATTACATAAAATACATATTAAAGATGGTAGTTTTTTAAATTCAGTATACAAAGAAAATGCTAATGTTAATTCATATCACAAACAGTCTATAAAAGATGTTGCTAATCAATTTATAATTTCTGCAAAATCTGATGATGGAACAATTGAGGCAATTGAAAAGGGAAATATTATTGCTGTTCAATGGCATCCTGAAGAAATGAATGACATCTTATTCTTTGAAAAATTTATAAAAACTTTCTTTGATTAATGGTATTGGAATTCTAATATTAGAATTTATATGAAAGCATAAATTCAGTAATGCATAGACATAAATTTCATTCCAAATATAACAAGAGGAAAAAATTGCTTTGATATTTTTCCCTCTTGTTTTGTATTATTTATATAAAATAAAAATTTACGAACAATTAAGTCCGTAAGTTGCTTTCAAATGGAGCGGAATGTGGGAATCGAACCCACGCCAAAAGATCGGAAGCCTTCTATTCTACCACTAAACTAATTCCGCATAATTAGTATGTATATATAATAACATTTTATACATTAATAATCAATATTTTTATACAATTTTAAAAAAATACATATATATTTAAATTAGTTAAAAGATTCCATGGTAATTAAACACAAATATTTAATTACCATGGATTTTAATATAAATTTATTCACTTATGTTGTTTAGTTCACTTGAAATGTCAGAATATCCTGGTAGAATAGCATTTGTTATTTCATCTTTATCCCCTGATAAATTCCAAGTTCCATCTTCCCTCTTTAAAGTAACCGTAATATTGTTTGTTTCAGTTTTTACATCATCAGAATTATATATTTTTTCAAATTCTTCATTTAGTTTGTCATTCAATTGCGATTCAGACATATCTTCTAAATCTGTAGAGAATGATAAAGTTAAAAGTTTTGAAAACATTTTTTCAAAAGCACTTCCAACATTCTTGTTTGTAACTTTAAGTTCAACCTCACATTCATTAAACTTAGGTTTTGCAGATACAACTTCGTAATTTAAATTCTTTAGCATTAATTTCATTAACCACTCTTCTTCTTCCTTATCTGAACTTGATGTACTTTCATCTATTGATGTATATTTCTCAAGTTCACTAATATTTCCCTCTTTAATATTAGTAAATCTCTCATCAATACTTTGTAAAGCACTGTTTTTTACTAATTGCAAATATCCAAAATATCCTCCTACACCAACTAATGCTACTGCAATAACAATAATAATTACAATTAAAAACTTTTTCATATATTTACCTCCCATTTTCAACACAAACAGTATATCATATTTCTACATTTTTTTACAACACTTATTTTCATTTTTTCTAATTTAAAAAAAAGACAAGCCGTTTACAGCTTGCCTAGGTTTCATAGTTTTTATATGGTGGGCAGGGATGGATTCGAACCATCGTAGGCGGAAGCCAACAGATTTACAGTCTGCCCCCTTTAACCACTCGGGCACCTACCCAAATATGATATATAAAAAGTGGTGGGCCTTCAGGGATTCGAACCCCGGACCATCCGGTTATGAGCCGGGTGCTCTGACCAACTGAGCTAAAGGCCCACTTCTATGGAACAAATATATTATAATAGAAATATTAAAGAATGTCAATAGTTTATAAAGAAGTTTTTTTATTTTTTTTGACAAATTAATAGGAAAGTTATATTGAAATTACCATGCCAAAATTTTTATAGCATGGTAATAGAACATACGGAGTATGCTTTTTAAAAAATATATAAATTAACATATCATATATTTCTTGTCAAAAATTACAATGGATAATGGTCGAGAACAACGACCGTTAAAGAAAAGAGTGGCTTAGAGATAGGTTGAAACTTAAATACAACATTTTTAAAAATACCACTAACTACAAAAAAGTAGTTAGTGGTGAAGTGACGAAGTCACTTTTATTATAATTTATCACTTAAATGTGTAATATTACCTGCACCAATTGTAAGTATAATATCTCCTGGTTTCATATTTTCTTTTAAATACTTTCTTATTTCATCAAATGTTGGTAAATATATTGCGTTAACTTTGTTATTAACCAATTTTTCAACTAAATCCTTAGATGAAATAGTACCATCATCTTTTTCCCTAGCAGCATATATATCTGCAATTATTGCAATATCAGCATCTGAAAATGCTGTAGCAAAATCATTTAATAATTCCTTAGTTCTTGAAAATGTATGCGGTTGAAATATTGCAATAATTCTTTTATGTTCTTTTTGTTTTGCTGCTGCAAGTGTAGATTTTATTTCTGTTGGATGATGAGCATAGTCATCATATACAAGAATATTTTTACCAATTTCTTTTTTGAATTCAAACCTTCTTTTTGCACCTGAAAATTCATTTAAACTTTTTTGCATCTTTTTAAATGATATTCCATGCGCATATGAAGTAGTAATTGAAGCTAAAGCATCATATACATTATGAATTCCTGGTACTGTTAAATAGAATTTATATGAATCATCTGTCTTTTCGTTAAATACTTCAAATGAATAAAATCCCTTAATATTACAAGATATATTTTTTGCGTATATTGTAGCTGTTGGATCTCCAATAGAAAAAGTGTATATTCTTACCTGTTTTTTAGATAATTCTTCACTTAATTCATTAACCACATCCATACAATTCATATCATCTTTATTAATAACAAGTATTCCATCTTTAGGAAGCATTAATATAAATTTTTTAAATGATTCTTTTATTTCCTCTATTCCAGAGAAATAATCAAGATGATCCTCATCTATATTTAAAACAGTAGCAGTTTGATGTGGAAAATTAAGGAAACTATCTACATATTCACAAGATTCAAGTATAAAGTAATTAGAATCTCCTATTCTATAATTTAAATTTCCAAGCTTTTTAAATTTTCCACCAACCTGAACATTTGGATCAAGTCCAGCATCAATAAAAATTGAAGAAACCATTGAAGTAGTCGTTGTTTTTCCGTGTGTACCACATATACAAATAGGAGTTTTGTAACTATTTAAAAGTATTCCTAAAAATTTTGCTCTTTCATATAAAGGTTTATTCAAAGCTTTAGCCCTTACAAATTCTGGATCATGTTGATTTATAGCTGAAGTATACACAACGATATCTGCATCTTTTACCCATTCAGCATTTGAACCAATAAATACAGGAATTCCATTTTTTGTTAATATATCTATCATATCGCCTTCATTTTTATCAGAACCTGTTACTTCATATCCAGCTTTTTGTAATATGATAGCAATTCCACTCATACTTACTCCACCAATTCCTATCATATGTATTTTTTTTACTTTTTCTAATCCTTTAAATTTTTTTATCATTTTTTCTCACACCTTTATTAAAATAACTTCTATATTATACTCTAAATTTAACCATTAGTCAATTTTTTAATTCTATTTTTGTCTAAACATGTCAAATATCTATACATATTATTGAATGATACAAAAATATGATATATAATGCAAATATTAGGAGGATCATATAAATGATTGTTGAAAAGTTTGGAATTTTGTTAATCTCTATTATTTTAATGATAATGTTAAGCATAAAATATATAAAAAGATATTATCCCGCTAATCTATTTTTTATATCTTTTATGTCATTTATAAATGCAATATATACATATTTAAGTATATATAATATAAATATAAGCCCATATATTAGTTTATTTATATATTTTTTTACTATTATTATCCCTCTTTTTCTTGTTATATTACAATATAATAACATTATACTAAAAAAACAAATTACATATTACATCATGAAATATTTATTTAAAACTAAAGAATATGATAAAGTAATAAAATATATAACAAAACTTGTAACAATGTATGGAAGAACAAATGAATACATGTATATATTAGGTGAGTGTTACAAGAATAAAAATGATTATATAAATGCAAGAGATTCATTTGCATTTGCCATAGAACTTAATCCAAATGACTATTTATCATGTTATGAGTTAGGATTAATTCTTGATGAAACAAATAAAAAAGAAGTAGCTTGTGCAATGTTTAGCAAAGCCTTAAAAATAAATCCAGATTTTTATGAAGCCGCTGAAGCACTTGGAATTTCTTTAACGAGCCAAGGCAAATTTAAAAACGCTATACGTGTATATAGAAAAATTTTAACTAAATTTAGTAAATCATATGAACTATACTACAATATTGGTATGTTGGAAGCTGAAATGGGAGAATATGAAAATGCTATCGACGATTTTAAAAAATGTGTTGAACTAAAGCAAAATTTGTTTATGGCATACCACAATATAGGTAAATTATGCCTTGCACTAAATAGATATGATGAAGCAATTGAGGCATATAAAAAAATTACAAATTCAACCATATATGGAGCTAAGGCATATTTTAGACTTGCAACAATATTTGCAGAAAAAGAAGAATATGAAAAGTCAATGGCAAATTTAGAATACGCAATTGAACTTGATGAAACATTTATAAATGAGATTTCAAATGAATACTCCTTTAATAACATGCGTAAAGAAATTAATAACTTTTTAGAAAAAAGAAAGTTACTAATTGAAAAGAAAAAATCAAATAAAAACTTCCTACTAAATAAATTTACACTCTTAAAAAAATCTAATAATGTTAAGATTAAAATTAGCTAGTCCTCTTTTTTGAGGGCTTTTTTTTAAAAATCGTTGCAAAGTATTATTTTTTATGATATACTAATTGACGTATAACAAATGCCGAAATGGTGGAATTGGCAGACGCGCCAGACTCAAAATCTGGTGGTAGCAATACCGTGTGGGTTCAAGTCCCACTTTCGGCACCAAGAAAATAACAAGGTGTAAAACTATTAAATATATCATAGTTTTATACCTTGTTTCTAATTAAACATTAAACATTAAACATTAAATCTAAATACTATAACGTCACCATCTTTTACAATATACTCTTTTCCTTCAAGTCTAACTAGTCCTTTTTCTTTTAAAGCATTCATTGAACCATATTCTTTTAAATCATCAAAGGATACTACCTCTGCTTTTATAAATCCTCTTTCAAAATCTGTATGAATTTTTCCTGCGGCTCCCGGTGCTTTAGTTCCATTTTTTATAGTCCAAGCTCTTGTTTCATCCTTTCCACAAGTTAAGAAAGATATTAATCCAAGTAGACTATAACTTGCTTTGATAAGTTTATCCAATCCTGACTCATCAATATCATAATCTTTCATAAGTTCAATTCTATCTTCTTCATCTAAAGTAGATAAATCTTCCTCAAGTTTTGCACATAGAGTTACAACCTTAACATTTTCATCTTTGGCATATTCTTTTACTTTTTGAACATACTTATCTTCTTCCATTGTAGAAATTTGACTTTCAGATACATTAGCAACATATATTACAGGTTTTATAGTAAGTAAATATATATCTTTTAAAACTTCTCTTTCATCCTCTGTCATTTCCATAGTTCTAACAGGTTTTCCATTTTCTAAATGCTCTTTTACTCTGTGTAGAAATTCATTATCAATTTTTGCTTTTTTATCACCGCTTTTTAATAATTTAGAAACTCTATCAATTTTTTTATTTACAGATTCTATATCTGCAAAAATAAGCTCTAAATTAATTGTTTCTATATCTGAAATTGGATCTACATTTCCATTTACATGAACAATTTTATCGTCCTCAAAGCACCTTACAACTTCAGCTATAGCATCAGTTTCTCTAATGTGTGATAAGAATTTATTTCCAAGTCCCTCACCTTTCGATGCACCTTTAACTAATCCTGCGATATCCACAAATTCTATTGTAGCATAAGTTGTCTTGCTTGAATCATACATTTTAGATAAAAAATCCACTCTTTGGTCTGGTACTGTTACCATACCAACATTAGGTTCAATTGTACAGAAAGGATAATTAGCACATTCTGCTCCTGCCTTAGTTATAGCGTTAAAAAGTGTACTCTTTCCCACATTTGGTAATCCTACTATTCCTATTTTCAAATTAAACACTTCCTTTTTACTTTACTATTATACCAAAACAACTATGTATAAGTCAAGAAAAATATATTAACCAAAAAATATGGACAAACATAATATATACTAGGTGATAGAATGTTAGAAATTTCTAAAAGATTGATTGATATAAGTGAAATGACTAGACCAAAAGAGAAGATTAAAAAGATCTTTAAAATTGTACTTCATCATGCTCCAATAAAAGGAGCTACAGCAATATCTAATAGGAACTACATCAATGGATTAAAAAAACAAGATGATATTTTTTGTTCATATCATTATCTCATTGATTTTGATGGAAAAATAATTAATCTAGTTCCAGAAAATGAAATGACTATACATACAGGGATTGTCGATTATGATATGCATAGCATAAGTATATGCCTTTGCTATGATTATGAAAATAAAATAACTTCCGCTGAGTTAAATTCATTAAAAGATTTATCCAAATATTTAATAGACAAATATTCACTAACCCCGACTTTTGATTTAATTAGATGCTTTGATCTAATTAACAAAAGAAGCCCAATTTTTTTCGTAGATAATTATCACAAATTTATTGATTTTAAATTAGAAATTGCAAGCGACAGATTACATAATGTTACGTAATTTAGCTAAGTTATATTGACTTTTTTCGACTCAAATGTTATAATTTTTTTATTCATTATATTACTAATTTTCTAATTTAATACTTAGGAGGATTTATATGCAAAAGCTTAATTTAAATTCAAATGACATTGTTCACTACCTCGATAGCATAAACAATTACTCAAATGGTTTATACAAAAAAAATACTACAAAATATATAAAATTAAAAAATGATGGAAATATAGAAGAAACTTTAAACTTATCGCTTACAGATATTATCAGTAATCTTGATAATAACACATATTATTTCAAATACGCAATCTATGGCCAGAATATTATAAGTCCATTTTTTGCATTTTTAACAAAAAAAGACTTAAAAAAACATATACACATAAAAGAAATAAAAAATTATCGTTATAATGCATTTGGCATTCGGTTTGAATTTATTGATACCGAATCTAATAGGTATATATACATAGTAACCATATCTTAAATAATTAAAGCAGTGAAAATTCCACTGCTTTAATTATTTTTTGTCTTTTCTTCTATCTCTTTTACTTTTAATTTTTGCTCATCCGTATTAGTCCAATGATCAAATCTAGGAACAAAATCATAGCCAGAGTTCCTTAATATTTTTTTATCTTTTCTTTCAAGTGTTAAATCATTTGATAGATTAGTACAATCTTGATTTTTCTTTTTATTCAATATAATCACCACAAATATTATTATCAATATTTATATGTTATATTCATTTAATTATTGTACTTCAAATTTTTCTTCTATAACGTCTCCATTTTCATTTTCTACTAATATATTTATTCTTTTTTCTGCCTCATCTAATTTTTTTGTACATTCTTTTGACAATTTCATTCCTTTTTCAAATTCTTCTATTGCCTCATCTAAGCCTAAATTTCCTGTTTCAAGTTTTGTTGCTACTTCTTCCAATTCTTTTAAATTATCTTCAAATGTTTTTTTATTACTCATAAAACACCTCCATTATTTAACCTTAACTTGTATTTTTCCATCTTGTAAAATAACACATAAATCATCATTTTTATTTACATCAGATACTTTTTTTACAATTTTACCATCAACATTTTCAACAACACTATATCCTCTTGTTAATGTTTTTAGTGGACTTAATGCATCAAGTTTTGCAATATTTTTTATACAAATACTCCTATATTTTTCTATTTTCATATCAATAGCATTTTTGCTAATCATAATATCTTTATCAATTTGCATTCTATATTTATTAATAATATCATAAGGTATTTTTTCGAGCTTCGAAGCTTTAATTCTTTTTAAATATTCTTTTTTCCTATTTATATATCCGTTCATTGCAAGAATATTTCTATTTCTATCTGTAGAAATCTTTGTTAAAATATCTGACTTTTTTGGATAAACTAATTCAGCAGCTGCTGATGGAGTTGGTGCTCTTAAATCAGAAACAAAATCACAAATTGTAAAATCTGTTTCATGTCCTACAGCAGAAACAATTGGTATTTTTGAATTAAAAATTTCTCTTGCTAGATTTTCATCATTAAATCCAAATAAATCTTCAAAAGATCCTCCACCTCTTGCAATTATAATCACATCAACGTTGTTTAATTTGTTAAATGTTTTAATTCCACTAATTACTGTTTTTGCAACATTTACTCCTTGGACAGCAGCAGGATAAATAAGTAAATTTACATCATTATATCTTCTAGTACTTACATTTATTATATCTTTTATAACAGCACCTGTTTTAGATGTTATAACGCCAACTCTATCTGGTAAAAAAGGTATTTTCTTTTTATAAATTTCATCAAATAGTCCCTCATCTTGAAGTTTTTTCTTCAATTTTTCATAAGCTATGTATAACTCTCCAAGACCTGCCTGTTTCATTGTCCTACAATATATTTGATACACGCCATCTCTTTCAAAAACATTTATTTGTCCTGAAATTACAACTTTCATACCATCTTCTGGTTTAAAGTTTATAAGTTGTGCAGCTGATTTAAACATAACACATTTTATTGATGAATTTTCATCTTTTAGGGTAAAATAAAAGTGCCCAGTATAATGGGCCTTAAAATTTGTTATTTCACCAGTTATATTTATGTTATTTAAAAAAGCATCTGAGTCAATTAACATTTTAACATACTTGTTAACTTGACTTACATTAAATACTTTTTCTTCCATAAGCTTTCATTCTCCTATTTTTTATCTTCAATTACTTTAGCAAGCAATCCATTAACAAAAGATTTTGAATCTGCATTTCCATATGTTTTTGCAAGTTCAACAGCTTCATTTGCTGATACTTTAAGTGGAATATTATCCATATAATTCATTTCATAGATAGCTAAACGTAAAATTGCAAGATCAATTTTAGCAATTCTAGAAAAACTCCACTTTTTTAAATTTTTTAATATTATTTCGTCAATTTCAGAAATATTTTCTACAACACCTCTAGTTACTTGTTCAATATATTCTCTTTCTATATCCACACATTCATTTTCTATACAAATTTCTTCTATAATTTTATCTATGTCTTTATCTTTGTTAAACTCATATTCATATATGCATTTAAATGCATTATCTCTAGCAGCTTTTCTACTCATAATTCTCCCTATTCCTTGTTTTTCTTATTTTCTTGATAATAATATACATTATCTTTAAAATTTCTAAATTTACTAAAATTAAAGAAATCTTTTAAATGACCTTCATTATCTTGAAGTTTTTTTCCAAGCCAAATTGCAGCTATAATAAGTGCTACTAATACAAAAAATTTAATTAAAAAATCAACTATTCCAAGTGCATATAGCACCACAACGACTGCAATACAAATTATTACATATTTATTTTTTACAATATAGTCTATTAAATCCTTCATAAACATCACATCCTACTTCTTTTGAGGTTCTAAATATACCCCTTTTATTTTAATATTTGCTTCTTTTATTTCTACTGTTGTTTGTTTTAATACACTAGATTTTATATTTTCTTGTAATTTTGCAGTTAATGCTGGTACAACTGTATCTGGAAGTATCATAGCATAAACATTTGCAACAATCCCTTCTTCGGATACCACTGTTTCAACTTTTATATTTCTAAGTTCTGGATAATTTCTAGCTATTGCCATAATTATACTATCAAACGTATCTTTAGTTATATATGTTGTTCCTTTTTCAGTCTTAATAGCTAGTCCAGTTTTCATGTTCTCTATATCACCTGATTTTGCAAACATACCTATAAGTCCAAGTAATGCAAAAACAGCACCAATAATAATTGCAGTAGTTTTATTTGCAACAAAAAATGCAACAAATTTTCCTAACATAGGCTCTATATTTAACATCTCTGTTGAGTAAAGTATTAATGCTATTGATTCAACAATTATAACTATAGAAAAAACTACAAGTATAAACTTCTCTATATATTTCATTTTTACTCTCCCCCTATACTTTTTCATAGTCCAAAAAGATTTGGACTATGAAAAACTATTCTTCAGTATCTGATTTAGTATCTTCTTTTTTATCAAATGTTATTCCTTGAACATTAATATTTACAGCAACAACGTCAAGTCCTGTCATGTTTTCTACAGCTGATTTTACAGCGTTTTGGGCAGCCCAAGCAATATCTGGAATTCTTACTCCATATTTAACATTTACATATAAATCAATTGTAACTTTTTTACCTTCAAGTTCTATTTTAACCCCTTTAGAATATTTTTTGTTTCCTCCAAGAATTTGATTTATTCCATCAACAAATCCTAAAGTCATACCAGCTATTCCTTCAACCTCAGATGCAGCAAGACCAGCAATTATACCTATAACATCTTCAGATATATTTAAATTAGTATCAATTTCTACATTTGAATCTGCATCTTCAATTACATCCTCTTTTTTAACAACTTCTTTTTTTATTTTTTCACTCATATTAATTACCTCCTAAAAAAGACAACACATATAATTATCTTTTATTTACGAATATTATACCCCAAATAATTTAAAAAGTCACGTATTTTCACAAATATTTCAAAATTTATAATTTATATTAACAAAAAAATGCTACAGCAAATATACTATAGCACTTTTTATACACGTTATACTACTATTTTATCTCCTAAAGTCTTTCCACCTATAACATGGAAATGTAAATGTGGTATTACCTGCCCACCATCTTCACCTACATTAGAAATAACCCTATAACCATTTTCATATATGCCTGTAATTTTTGCTACCTCTTTAATAGTCTTAATACATTCACATACATACTTTTGATTTTCATTATCTACCATATTTAAATCTTGTATATGTACCTTAGGTATTACAAGAACATGTACAGGTGTAACTGGATTTATATCCTTAAAAGCAAGTACATACTCATTTTCAAAGACAATATCAGAACTTATTTCTTTATTTATTATTTTACAAAATAAACAATCACCCAAAGATCTCACCTCTTATTATTCTTTTATAAGGACAGCCTTTATTCTTCTTATACCAGAAGATGAAGCTTCTTCTTTTTTTATTTTAAATTTACCGAGTTCACTTGTATTTTTTACATGTGGTCCACCACATAGCTCTTTTGATACATCACCTATTGTATATACAGTTACAATATCAGGATATTTCTCTATAAACATGCATTCAGCTCCTGATTTTACTGCATCTTCTTTTTTCATTTCTTCACATTTTACATCTAAACCAGCTTTTATCCAGTCATTTACAACTTCTTCAATTTTGGCTTTTTCTTCATCTGTTAATTTATGATCGCAATTAAAGTCAAATCTCATTCTTTCTGTAGTTATATTTGAGCCTTTTTGATGAGTATCACTACCTAATACTTTTTTTAATGCTGCATTTAAAAGATGTGTTGCAGTATGATAAGCTATTGTTTCTTTGTTTTGCTCTGCAAGTCCACCTTTAAATTTTTGTTCAGAACCTGCTCTTGATTTTTGCTGATGAATCTCAAATAATCTATTAAATTCTTTTATATCAATTCCAAATCCATTTTCCTTTGCAAGCTCTTTTGTAACTTCTGGAGGAAATCCATATGTATCATATAACCTAAATACCATACTTCCTGGTAATACATTAATGCTTTTTTCCTTTATGCCAGAAATTTCTTTAAAAAATTCTTTTTCACCTTTTGCAAGTGTTTTTACAAATTTATCTTTTTCTTCAATAATAACTGATTTTATCATTTCCTTATTTGCTTCAAGCTCAGGATAAAGTTCATTTAAAGTATCTATATTAAGATAAACTAAATCTCCTAAAGAACTAAGATCAATCTCAAGTTTATTTATATGTCTTATCATTCTACGAATTAATCTTCTTAAAATATATCCTCTATCAACATTACTTGGCTTTCCACCATCAGATATTATCATAATACTTGAACGCAAATGTTCAGCAACAATTCTTTTACTTTCAGTGTTATCTTTCTTTGAAAGTTCTGTTAATTTTTTCATAACAGGTTCAAATATTTCTGTATCAAAAGGTGTCTCCTTTCCTTGAAGTAGCATAGCCATTCTTTCAAGTCCAAGACCAGTATCAACGTTTTTTTGTTTTAGTTTAGAATAACCATTTTTATCTTTAAAATATTCCATAAAAACATTATTCCATATTTCAACATATTTACCACAATCACAACTTGGTTCGCAGTGTTCTGAACATGGCTCTTTTCCTGTATCATAAAACATTTCTGTATCAGGTCCACATGGTCCTTCTTCTCCTGCAATCCACCAGTTATCATCTTTGCCATAATAATATATATGATCTTCTAAAATTCCTGCCTTTTTCCATGCTTCTGCAGATACAGTATCTCTTGGACAATCATCATCTCCTGCAAAACAAGTTACAGATATTTTTTCTGATGGAATTTCTAATTCTTTTGTTAAAAATTCATAACTCATTTGTATAGATTCTTCTTTAAAGTAATCCCCCAATGACCAATTACCAAGCATTTCAAAATATGTCAAATGACGATTATCTCCTACCTCATCTATATCATTTGTTCTTAAACATTTCTGATAGTCTGTAAGTCTAGTTCCCTCAGGATGCTTCTCACCAAGTAAATATGGAACTAACGGTTGCATACCAGCAGTATTAAACAAAACTGATGGATCATTTTCTGGAATTAAAGGAGCTGATGGTATTAACTTATGTCCATGTCTTTCAAAGAAATTTAAATATTTATTTCTAATATCGATTGCTTTCATTTATATTCTCCTTTTCTATATAATTATTTTTAGTATTATACCACTTTTTTCATACATTAGCAACTTTTAGTAAGGAAAAAAACATCAAATCTACCACCACATATACCACACCTATATTTCTTTGTCAAATTCCTATTTAGCCTTTTTCTATAGAATGTTTGTCCACATTTAACACACTTTACTTTATAATTATATACTTCCTTTTCCTTATATTCTATATTACTATTTTTATAATCCACTTTTTTATTGCCAACTCTTGATATATTATATCCAAGTTTTTCATTAATGTAGTTTGCGTATTTTTTAAATTCTATACCATGGTCATTACAAAAAGGAATACAGTGTATAAGTTCATGCATTATTGTATTTTTTATAATCCCATCATTTAATTCCATCACCCATCTACTTACATAAATATGATGTATCTTAAATTTTTGATAGGAAATAACTTTTCTATTTTTGTATTTTCTTACTTTTTTATATTTTTTATCAGGGCATTCCTGCTTACAACAGCCATATCTTTTAGGTGATTTATTAGATAAATTAATGTCTATTTTACCATACATTTTCTCATCTAATATATGTATATCAATTTTTTCTAATTCATCAATACATTCTTTATATAATTTTTCTAACTTTTCTTCCATTTGATATTCCTTATATATCAAAAAAATATGTAGATTCTAGATCAGACTCAAAAAGAAGCAATGCAAGTGGATATTTTTTATACGCAGCTCCAATTGTTGAATAAAGTTCTTTAGGTTCAGTAAATCCCATATGCCACCTTATTGCATATTTTTCCTCATTGGTAAGTGGCATAAACTCAGAAATCATCATTACAGATTTTTCACCATGACCATATGGAATTGTATCGTCTACCGTATAGTATGGAACTTTTTCCCATTCACCATTTTTATTTTTTGCATTTCTATAATCAACTTTATAATAATTTAATTTACAAATATCATGCAAAAGAGCTGATATTTTTAGTGTATCTGGATCAAACTCATAATCACTATTTTTTACTTTATCACATAATATTTCATACACTTTTATACTATGTTCAACAAGCCCGCCTGCATAAGATCCATGAAATCTTGTACTTGCTGGAGCTTCAAAGAAATCAGTTTTTTCCAAAAAAGATATTAATTTATCACTACCTTCTCTATTTATACTTTTTAATAATTCTAACATTTTTTCTTTCATTGTAATTCCCTCACTTTTGTCTTATATTATATACCACAATATAAATTATTTCAAATATATTTTTTAGGAATTAGAAAAAAATATGTTACTATTCAGACTAGAATCTAAAATTTTAGTAACAATATGTAACTAATATAAATAAAATATTTAAAATTGATAAATATCGTACTTAAAACAAAGAAAAAAAGATTAAACGTGAATAACGTAATTCATATTTAATCTTTTTTGCATATTAACTATTCATAGTATATACAAACTCCATTTTTGTATATACAAAACATCTAGTACACCAGACAGTGGTCTGTGCTACTTGATATAAAGCCTAACGCGAAAACCTAAAGTGTAACTCGTGTTAGAGACACTATCGTAGCTACGATATGAAACAGGAACGACACTACCGTCAAAATCGTAGCTCCCGCCACGAGAAATGAAACCAGAATTGTAAGCCTCACTCGTCATTTTCCATACATTTCCTGCCAAATCATATATATTTTTTACTTTCCAATTTTCATTAAATCCTGCTGTTCTTTTTGTTCCACTATTCTCATTAGCTGGTGATAATGAATTGTTATAATTTCCATAATATCTACTGTCTTTTAAACTTGCTAATTCATTTATACTACTTAAACTATCTTTTATCCAGTTACATGTTGTATCCCATGCTTTTCCTGTAATTAATCCTGTTTGTACATATTTATTACTTATCATACTTTCTGCTCTTGCTTTTGAATTTGTATAATTTATTTTTGTCCAAACTGTTGCACCTTTTTTGCTTACTGGTATTCCTGTTTCATTACTTGGTGATGTATCTTCTTCAGGTATTCCTGCCTCATATCTTCCTATATAAAAGCCTCCATATTTTACTACATCTGCTGTTTCATCTGTTATACCATTTGGTAAAGTATTATCACCTGTTGGTGTAACACCTTTGAAACTTGTATCTTTTACATATGTACTCCCAGTTGCTGGTACCCATACAAATTCATTACCTTTCTCATCTTGTATTACAAGTCCGGTATCTCTTGTTCCCTCTTTATATGTAAATCCTTTTGGAATTGGTACTCCATCTCTCACATCAGCCATTGTGTCCTTCCATTCTTCGCTTTTCTTTGTTGCTCCGTCCGTTACCTCTGAAAACCATTTATACTCTGTATTATTCTCAGTTTCTCCTGCCCATACTAATTTTCCTTTTATTACTGATACCTTATCTTTATATTTCTTAGTACTTGGTAACTCTGTTACCATACTATCTCCTGATAAATTAACACTTGATTTTTCAAAACTTAATGGATCATCTGCATATTTTTTTGATAAATACATAGACAATTCATCCTGCATAGCTGTTACATCTTCCTTGAATGTTGCTTCATTTGCACTACTTACTGGATTATTTTTACTTATAGTTAAAATAACCGCTGCTGCAAGTATTATTATCACTATTATAGTTACAATTAACACTATTAGTGATATACCTTTTTTATGAGTTAGTTTTGTAAAATTATTTTTTTGCTTTTCTTTTTCTACTTTTTTCATATATCTTTTTCCTCTCTTTTTTAGTTTTTATACATAGAACTAGTACATATTTTTATTATATTTTATATTTTATATTTTATATTTTATATTTAAATTTTTTTCAATAATTATTTATAATTTTTTGTATATTATATTGCTAATAGAAATTGATTTTCTATTTTAGGTTAATTATAGTCTGAATAGTAGCAAAAATAAAGAGCCTAATTTCTACAATTAAACTCTCTATATAATATACATTTATATATTTTTAACCATCTGACATATAACATCAGCAGCTTTTTCAACACCAAAGCTATCACTATTTATACAAAGGTCATAATTTCTTTTATCTCCCCATTCATTTGATGTATAATGCTTGTAATGATTACTTCTTAATTTATTAATTTTACTAATTTGTTTTTTAGCATCTTTTTCATTGATATTAAATCTTTCAACAGCTCTTTTTATTTTGTTTTCCTCTGTGCTATATATAAATACATTAAATGTATTTTTCATATCTTTTAGAATAAAGTCAGCACATCTACCTATTATTACACATGAACCTTTACTTGCTATATTTTTTATAACTTTTTCCTCTTCAATAAATATTTCATCAGAATTATTAAGAGACGAATAATATATATTGTTTAACAATTCAAGGTTACTTCTTTTTTGTTCATGATTTTCAATATATTCTAGAGAAAGTCCTGTTTTATCTGCAATTTTTGTTAGAATTTGTTCATCATATAACTTTATTCCTAACTTTTCTGCTACAAGTTTACCAACATATCTTCCACCTGAGCCATATTCTCTTGAAATAGTAATAACAACATTGTCTGCTTTTTTATCTGCAGCTATTTCTTCATCACTATCAACTGATAAATTATTTTCTTTTACCTGTGATTTATTTAAATTTCTAATTTCAAATATTAATAATATTCCTGACACTAAAAAAGCTAACCCATCTGCTACTGGACCTGCATGTAAAACTCCCAAAACTCCAAACATATTTCCAAGAATTACCATACTTGGTACCAAGAAAAGTATTTGTCTAGAAAGTGAAATAAATGCACTTTTAACACTTTTACCAATTGCTTGAAAAAATATTCCAGATGGAATTTGAATTCCATTTACAATAACAAGCATTAGGTATATTCTAAATGCAAGACATGCAAAGTTTTTATATAAATCTCCCTCGTTTCCAAATAACAAAATCAATTTATCTGGGATTGTTTGGAAAAGTATAAATGCAATTGTACTCACTGAAAGGCTTGTAATAAGTACATATTTTAAAGTTTGTTTTACTCTATCAAATTTTTTAGCTCCATAATTAAATCCAATAATTGGTTGAGCACCAGCAGCTATACCTATAATAAAACTATTTAAAATTTGACTTATTTTCATAACAATTCCAAGAACAGTTATTGGAATTTCTGATCCAAACTCAGACATGGCACCATATTTTTTTAACAAATTGTTTTCAAATGCAATTACAACAACTATACTAATTTGAGTAATAAAGCTACTAATTCCAAGTTTTGATACCATAGATGCTACTTTAAAATTAAATTTAAAATCTTCTTTTATCAATTTTATTGATCTAAATTTTCTTATATACAAAATATTTAAAACAAAAGTTACTATTTGACTTATAACAGTAGCAATAGCAGCACCTTTAACTCCCATTTTAAATAAAAATATGAAAACAGGATCAAGTATAATATTAAGAATTGCACCAATTAACATAGATTTCATTGCATATTTAGGATTACCATCTGCACGTATAATTGAATTTAATGTTGTACCTATCATCATAAATGGAAGACCTATTACAATAACGTATCCATAGCTAATCGCATATGGAAAAAATTCATCTGTACAACCAAATACATTAAGTAAAAATGGTAAAAAAACAAGTCCTAAAATACAGAAAATTATTGACACAAATATAGAAACTATAATACCATTTGCGACTCCTTTTTTTGCTTCATCTTTTCTATTTTCACCAAGTTTTAAACTTAGAAAAGCTGATGCACCATCACCAAACATTAATGAAAATGCAAGACATATCATTGTAAGTGGAAATACAACATTTGTAGCTCCATTACCTAAATACCCAACACCCCATCCTATAAATATTTGATCAACAATATTATATAATGAATTTACTACTAAAGATATAATGCAAGGTATTGAAAATTTTCTAATTAATTTACCTATTTTTTCTGTTCCAAGTATATTTTCTTTTTGCTCCATAATAACTCCTTTCAAGCAGAAAAAACGCAATACTAACAAAGTATTGCATTTTTGCAACTTGATTATTATATCACAATTTTTTATTATAGTAAAGTTTTATCTTTTATTTTTTACTCTTTTATTTTTCTACTCTTTATTCTCTCATCATTTAATATATATTCAAATTCATCTATATTATTTTGTAAATGCTTTAAAAGATTTTGTGGCAAAAATAAATAATCTTTAAAATTATTTACATCTATCCAGAAAAATTCTAACTTATCTTTTTTTCTTTCTTCTATTGATTTAAATACTTCCTTTTGATACATTGATTCATCGCAAAACTTCATTTCATGAACAATCAATATCTCATGATATTTTTTCCCTTTTACTTCAAAAAAATTTTCAACATAAGATGATGATTTAACATATTCTGTATCTGCTCCTATTTCTTCTAAAATTTCTCTTTTTAAAGCAGTTATGCTATCTTCGCCTGATTTGATTCTACCACCAATTAAAGTTACATGTTTTTTACTCTTTTCATGGTGGACCAATATTTTATTCTTGTTCTTTATTATTGCCCCTACTCTAAAATTAAATAAATTATCACCAATATCCAAACTTATATCCATATGATTCCTCCTAATAATATTTAGAATATTATACCATACAGTTATATATTCTTCTACATTTTTGAGTATTTTTCAAATATTTTTTCAACATCAATACTCTTGCAAAACTCATCTAATGATTTATCACAATACCAGTCATCAACTTTTATATTACCATACTTAAGTACACATATTTGTGCATCTTTAGATAAAAATAAATTATGTGATTCATTTGGACCTACTGCAATAACATCACCTAATTTAGCGACTTTTTTAATTACACATTTATCTTTTTTAGTTACCATTATTATTTTTCCAGACTGTACCACATAAACTTCATTACATAATTTATGGTAATGAGAGTTTTGCCACTCATAATTTTCACCGCTTTTTGTTACGCTATATATAGTATTATCATCAATTTTAAATCTATATCTAAGTTCTGTATTAGGCATTTTTTCTACCGAGAACAAAACATTGTTTTTATTTAGTTTCATATCATCTGTCATAACTTTCATTTATCTCCCCATTCTAAAAAATAATTATATATTGTATAAATTACTTATTCAATATATTTTACATAGTTTCCTAAAACTTGACAAAAATATACAAATCTATTCCTTTTTATTTTTTAATTTAAAAAATATAATCTTAGGTTTTATAATTTTTATATACAAATATGCTAGCACACATATTATTAAGAAAATAATAATAGGAAGTTTAAACATGTTAAATATACTTGCTATTTTAGTATAATTATTTCCTAAATAATACCCTGAAAGTACAAAAATTAATGTCCAAGGAATACTTCCAAGTGTAGTATATATAACAAATTTTTTAAAATTTAATTTAGATATTCCAATTGGAAGAGAAATAAAAGTTCTAACTATTGGAAAAAATCTACAGATAAAAGCTGCTCTCATTCCATATTTTTCAAACCATTTATCAGATTTATCTATATCTTTTTGCTTCATAAAGAAAAATTTACCATACTTTATTATAAACTTCCTTCCACCATAATATCCCATAGCATATATAACAATTGCACAAAAAACACTTCCTATAAGTCCTATAATAAAAGCTCCTAAAAGTGAAAATTTCCCACTACTTGCAAGGATTCCTCCTGTTGCAAGAATTAATTCACTAGGAATTATAATAATAACTGCTTCTAAAACCATAGCAATAAACATTCCAAAGTATCCAAAACTTCCAATCAAATTAACTATATATTCTTCCATTTCATACCTCTTTATATATTATAATTACTTTATATTTAATTTATTCTTTTTAGTAACATAATATACAAGCATAAAAAATATACTAAAACTAGATAGGAGATGATGAATGCTATGTATCTAACTATTGATAAAAAACATATTATATTAAGTTTAGTAATATGCACTATACTTGCATGTTCTATTGGATTTGTATATAACAATGTATTTGCTGCTAAAGGAAATTGGGGCCTTAGTTTTAAGGAAAATGGAAAAATTCCAGATGGAAATGCTACTTCTGATTTTTTAAAGCAATATGATTCATATTATATTGGTGATACAACACAGAAAAAAGTTTATCTAACATTTGATGCTGGATATGAAAATGGATATATGCCTCAAATATTAGATGCATTAAAGAAAAATAACGTTAAAGCTACTTTTTTTGTAGTTAGCACCTTTATGAAGACAAATCCCGAACTTGTAAAACGTATGGTTGATGAAGGCCATATTGTGGGAAATCACACAATGACTCATCCAAACATGTCAAAAATGTCTACTATGGAGGATTTTAAATCAGAAATTGAACCAATGGAAGAAATGTACAAAGAAATTACAGGAAAAGATATGAAAAAATTTTATAGACCTCCTCAAGGTGTATATAGTGAATTAAATTTAAAAATGGCACATGAACTTGGTTATAAAACAATTTTTTGGAGCCTTGCCTATGTTGACTGGTACCAAGATAAGCAACCTTCTAAAGAAGAAGCTTTTAATAAATTAATTCCTCGTCTTCATAATGGAGCTATTATACTGTTACATAGCACATCAAAAACAAATGCTGAAATTCTAGATGAATTAATACAAAAAATTAAGCAAGAAGGATATGAATTTTCAGATTTGGAAGAACTTACAGGTACAAATAACTAACATAATATAAAAGGATATAACAAAATTTAATGTTTAAGTTATATCCTTCTTTTTTATATTATATATATATATCAATTTTAGATATTTATTATGATATAATAATTTCGTATACATCTTTTATACAAATATATCTATAGTTTATTATAGATTTATAAAATGCTTTTCTAATATTAGATATGCCTTCAATTTCATCTATAAATTTATTTATTTCATTAATTTTTATATCTAAAAATATTTCTTTTATAGCATCATTACACTCTTTATTTTTCATTTTTTTTATATAATTTATATAGTTAATTCTTTTTCCATTTTCCCTTAAACAAGAATAACAATTTATTGCTAAATTCTTTATTGCAATTTCATCTAATTTCTCTATTTCTGTATCTTCTAAAAGTGGATTTAAACACGATCCACAATCATAAATAGGTGAAAACTCTATTTTTTGTGTTTTGACGTTTATCAAAAATCCCCAATTTCCATTATGCCTATCTGTATTTCCTATTAAAGCATCAATTATGAACATTTTCCAAAACATTTTTGATGTATCAGAGCAAATCATTTTATTTGTTTTGATAACTTCCATTATATCTTCCACTTCTGTACCTATTTTTTTATCAGGATTAGAACTTAAAGCTATACTTTCAAACTCATATAATTCATTTTCTTCATCTGTAAAATCTTCACACGCACAAACTATTTTATCATTTCCATTATATTTATACTTTCCTAAAATTGTATTTTGTACCTTAAAGCCAACAATTCTAAATATATTACTTCCAACATATTCAGAATATGCATTATTTATATATGATATATTTTTATTTTTTTCTCTAATTGGATCTGGGAATTTAACTAAATACCTTTTACTATCATATATTAAAGTTTTCTTTTTTTCAGATCCTTTATATTTATTAAATTCTTCTATAGCATTAGTAAAATCAATCATATTCTCCTCCATATTTCTAATATATTATTTCAACATTTGACTGTTTCAAATAATTTGCAAACTGATTAATAGTCATACTCCTATTTGCATAAATTCTTGGAATCCTATATAAGTCATGTTTCTTTGAATTATATACTCCACCCGTCATAGCTAAACCATATTTGTATATTTCTTTTGCTTTATGTACAATTGTATCGTTATATTTTCCAATTGGATAGCATATTGTATCAACATTGATGTTATATGTACTATCCAAATATTTTTTTGATTCAACTAATTCCTTTTCCATCTCTTCTAAAGAAAGTGATGTAAGCTCTCTATGAGATAAAGTGTGTGTTTGAACTGAAACAAGTCCACTATCAACCATTTCTTTAATTTGATCTGTTGTTAAATAGTTTGGTCCATTTACATAGTTGCATATTATATATATACTAGCTTTCTGATTATATTTCTTTAGCAATGGATATGCATTGTTATAAAAATAAACAAAACAATCATCAAATGTAAGTGCCACGGGTTTAGTATAATTTGATAAATCTTCTATTTCATTTACAAATACAGTTTGATATCCATTATCAACTATATATTTTAATTGCTCTTCAAGTGTGGAAGGTTTTACAAAATTTTCAGTATCTAAATTATCTCCATAATCATCTAAAATAAAATGATACATAAATATTGGCAGAGAAACATTAAGCTCTTTATATATCTTTTTTTCATTTTGAGCTTTAGATATATTTTCAATGTTAACACTATTATCTCTTGATTCATCGTTTACAAAGTCTTGCTTCTTTTTATTCTTTTGAACTACAAATAAACATAACATACATAAAGCTGTTATTAAAGCAACTATAACAATAATTGCTATCATTTTCTTTTTATTTAAATTTACCTTCTTTTCCATATCATAATACCTCTTTTAATATAAATAAATTATAACAATTAATATAAAATATATCAAGATATTATTCAATCTTTTACATATATCTTCAATTTATCTTGATTTTTAAAATATATTAATATATAATTATTTCCGAAAAAAGGTGATAATATGTTACAAAAAGTTGTTGGAAAAATGAGAAAAGCAATAGAAGATTATAACATGATTGAAGATGGTGACAAAATTGCAGTTGGACTTTCAGGTGGAAAAGATAGTATAACTTTACTTAATGCTTTAAATAATTTAAGAAGGTATTATAGTAAACATTTTGACATTATTGCTATAACAATTCACCCCGGTGGTGAAAATTTTAACACAGATAATTTAAAAAAGATGTGTGATGAACTTGGTATTGAGTATATTGTATATATGTCAAATATATTTGAAGTTGTTTTTGATATTAGAAAAGAAAAAAGTCCATGTTCATTATGTGCAAACCTTAGACGTGGAATGTTAAATAGTCTTGCCATAGAACATGGTTGTAATAAAATTGCTTTAGGACATCACATGGATGATGTAATAGAAACTGCAATAATGAATTTATTTTTAAATGGAAATTTTAATACATTTGCACCTGTTACATATCTTAGTCGTAGCGATGTACAAACTATTAGGCCATTAATATATGTTTCAGAAAAAGAGCTTCGTGCTACTGCAAGAGAAAATAACTATCCTATTATGCAAAAATGCTGTCCTAAAGATGGCTTTACTAAAAGAGAATATGTTAAAAATTTAATTGCTGATACTCAAAAAGAGATGCATGATATAAAAAGAAATATATTTGGTGCAATAAAAAGATCCAATATTAAGGGATGGAATAAAAATTTATCAAAATAATATAGTTTTAAATTACTACTTATATAGAAACAGGGAAAATAAAAATTTTCCCTGTTTCTATATATAATAAGTTTTAATCAAAAAATTTATTTGCACCATTTCTTTTTTTAGTTGATGAATTTATTCTATTATTATTTTTTCTTTTATTCTGCTTAAATTCTTTATCTAAACTCATTCTCTTATTTCTTTTAACACCATCATTTAAAATATTATCTTTAGTTTCTTTATTTCCTTTTATATTTTTTTTACCATTTTGATTTTTATATAAATAAACAATTTCTATAAATTGAACTAAAATTACAATATACATAAGACATACTAGCCAGTTATTTTTAATCTTCTTAAACAGTTTATTAAAAAAATTGTCATCATTATCTGTATCTTGTAAAGCATTTATTTCTTCAATATTATTTTCTTCAACTATACTTGAATCTTTTTTTACAGTTATAACATATTCTTTAGTAGTTGTTCCATCTTCAGATGTAACCTTAACAATAATCTTGTTATCTCCCTCTGATAGTTTATCGTTACCTGTAATATCAATCTTTACATTTTCATTTTCACCAAATGCAAGTATTTTTAAAGTTTCTACACTTTTTCCAACTGTTCCACAATCATATTCAAAAATTTCTTTGGAAAACTCTGGAGATAATGTTGCATTTTCAATAATCAAATTTTGCAAATATGAATTTGATTTATTTGCATCCCCTGTCTTAGTTACTGTTATAGTATATACTTTCTTAGTTCCATCTTGTGCTGTTACAGTGATATATACTTTATTGTCACCATTTTTTAAACCTGTATTACCTGATATAGCTACTTTCGATTTTGAATCTTCTGCTACAGCTGTAACCTTTAAATCATTTACATTTTCTCCAACTGTAACTGCATAACTTGTTTTATTTTTATTAAAGTTAGGTGTTAATCCCTCTTGATTTATCTGCAATTTAGATAAATATGCATTGCTGCTTTTGGTAGAAGTTGTACTAGATGAAGTTCTTTTAGTAGCTGTTTTTGTAGCAGAATTTGAATTAGTATTAGTATTAGTATTATTGCTTGGAGTTGTAGGAGTAGGAGTAGGTGCTGGTGTTGGTGTCGGTTGTACAATTTGAATACTTTTACTTCCACGAATAACTCCTAAATCATTTCCATTAGCATCAGAAGTTCCTGCCTCACTTACAGCTGTAATAGTAGTTCTTCCACTGCTTCCTACTGTAACTGGAACTGTAACAGTATTATTCTCTACCCATATACTTTTATTTCCATAACCATTTGACACTGTAACATTTACTCTACCAGTAAAACTTCCCCCAACTGAAACATTAACCGTATTGCCAGGTGAAGCACTTGAAGCACCCGAAACGGCAATAGAACTTGCATAAATATTACCCATTAAAAATATGCATAAACTAATAAAACAAGATAAACTTATTTTAATAAAATTTTTCTTCATAATCAATCCTCTCTTTATTATTGTGAAATATCACCTGTACCCATTATATAATTTTTGATTTTAACATAATCTGTTGCATAAATTTTTCCATCATGATTTACATCTGCAGCTTCAAGACAAGCACCTTTTATTTTTTCAACATCCATTATATGGTTCTTTATTTTAACATAGTCTGTTGCATAAATTTTTCCATCACCATTCACATCACCATAAATTATAACTGTGAAAGTTTGTATTTCTTCTCTTGAATCCTTTGATACCAAACTAATTGTAGTACCTGTGCCAATTAAATCATCATCTGATATTACTTTTCCATTTATGTTTTTAATTACCACATCAAATTTATCTTTATTGTATTCCATCTTATCAAAAATACTTGAAGTTTTCGTATTAGGTTCTACTTTACTTACATATCCATTATCTTCATTTACTTTTAAATTTTCATCAAAAGTTATAAAATCTGAATCTGAAATATTTATAACATTAATTTCTGCTTTTACAGATTTGTTTTGATCCTTAGTTGTGAATGTTACATTTGTTTTTCCTTCATTTACACCTACTATAACATTATTTTCTATTTTAACAATATTTTCATCATCACTTGATATAGTATATTCTTTGTTAGTTGCATACTCAGGTTTTATAACTGGATTTATTGTAAGTTTCTTTCCCTTAATTACAGTATAACTATTTTTTAGTAATTCTATGCTTTCAACTCTAGCTGTAACAGTTATTTTACATGATGCAGAAATTCCAGTGTCTTTAGATTTTACTGTTATATTAGCTGTACCTGTTTTTTTAGCTATAACTTTACCATTATCAACACTTACAACATCCGAATTACTGCTAATCCATTCAACTTCTTTATTTGTTGCGTCATCAGGACCTATAGTATAATTTAAAGTACTTTCATCACCAACATTTAAGTTAAGTGCACTTTCTGATATTGATATTTCCGTTACTTTCTTAACTACTTTTACATCACAAGTTGCAGAAACTCCTGTATCCTTTGATTTTACGGTAATCTTTGCTTCACCTTTATTTTTAGCTACAATCTTACCATTTTCAACAGTAGCGACATCTGAATTATTACTAGACCATTCTACTTCTTTATTTGTTGCATTATTTGGTGTTATTGTTGATGTTAAGGTATACGTATCTCCTATTTTTAATTCTAAGTTATTTTTATCAAGACTAATTCCCGTTACTTTAACATCTTTTGGAACTTCTTTAGTATAATCTCTAAATACATACCCCTCTATTCCATTGTCTAATCTTACCTTATCCCATTGTGTATTTACACTTTTAGCAATCCTAGTCATTTCATTTCCTTCATCTAGTTTTGCTATAATAGAATAATCTGTTCCTGGACCTGAACGAATATACAATTTGTATGGTGCTACATCGTATGCACATATTCTCGTATTATCATCTATATATGTTATCTCAGATTCACCTGGGTATGGCGTAGGATATTCAGGCATATTTTCAAATACTGGGACATGAAATTCAAGTGAACTATCTAACATTCCCATTTTTTGATATGCATTATATGTACTGTATGATTCATTAGTTGGAGCAATAATATTTGCCATATACTGGTATGCATATAGCGCAACAGCATTTCCATACGGATTATTTACATCAAATTTTTGAAAATACGTTGTATCTTGTCCCCATTTAATCCAACTATTTCTTAATATATCTGTTCCACCATTTATTGCTGATACTGGATCTGTCCATCCTTTTCCTGCTGCATATGTTAAACCATTAGTTATTGCATTTGGTGGTGTAGCCCCTATATTAAAATAGTTATATGGAACAACTCCATTTACAATGGTTGATCCATTAATAGATTTATTTGAAGTTATAGCTCCACTTGTTTCCTGTTTTATTCTTGAAGCAATATGTATAGCACTTACATTATATTTTTTGGCTGCTTGAAGTATAATATTTGAATAGGTTTGTCCCATATTTACCATAGATCCTAATCTTTGATATTCTGATCTATTGTACATTGATGTTCCATATAAAACTTTCTCGATAGAATTAATACTATCCATAGATGAACTATAACTTAAAGTTTGAAACTGGAATACTTCCTTCTCATTTAAATGCCCTCTAGGATCCAACATATATTTAACTGCTTCCTTAGAAGCTATTACAAAATTTCCATCTTTATAATAATTTTGTCCATCTTTTTTCCATACAGCATCATAGCTATCAGGAACTAAACTTATTCCCTCATTTACGTCATAACTTTCATGTGTTACTGCTTGGTTCCAATCAAGCCCTGTATATACAGCTTTAAATACCCAATTTGGATGTGCACTTTTTAATGCATCAATATATGGTTTATAACTATTTGGAAAATTATCACTCATATATGATTTTGGAAGATTTGTTTTAATACTAGCTTGTACATTATTTATTCCTGAAAATCCAGTTAATAATGTTGAAAAACTAATCATACCGGCAGCGAACATTCCCAAAGCTTTTTTTCTTATATTATTTTCATACATCATGTTTTTTACTTTTTTGTACCATTTTTGATACAATTCCCCCTTATACTGCAAATTATAACATAAATACAAACTTTGTAAAAGTATTTTTATAAAAAAAGAAAAAATTTACAAAAATGCAGATACAAAATGTATCTGCATACAATATATTATTTTTGCCATTTTAACATTGGATATCCGTTATTTTTCCCTGAATTATCCTTTACATATTCACTTCCAAGCATATTTAAAAAATTATTTGATTTCATAAATTCTTCTGTAAGTATTGTTCCATCATCCAAAGTTTCATTTAAATAATATGAATTTTCAACTTCTCCTGTATTATCATAAAACAGCTCACAACCTTGATATTTCTTTTTTAAGTAACATTTACCAATATTATATGAATTTGATATTTTTCCAATATTTTTTCCAGTTATTCCTCCATATGGTGTTCCAGTTGAGTATACTTCTCCTAAATTATAGCAATTTGATATTACATTTACCGCATCCCTTGGCACAGAAATTATGCCAGCATTTTGATAGTTAGCATCAATTTTACCATAATTTACACAACTATCAATTATCCCATATCCACTAAATATTATTCCAGCACCTCCCCATTTGCAGTCAATCTCCCCATAATTTATACAATTTTTAATTGTTCCAAAACTTGCAGCACCATTTGATGCTCCTTGTCCACATACTCCGCCTACATTATAACCATTTCCAGTAACTTTTCCATAGTTTTTACATCCACTTATCAAACTATTTTTAGTGTCAATAGCTGCGCAAACTCCTGCAACGCCATATCCTCCAACTTTTGCATACACTTCTCCATAATTTTCGCAATCTTTAATTATTGATAAATTATGTGATACTAATCCTGAAATATGCCAATTTATATCCCATCTTGTAGTTGTTTCATTTTTAGCTGTTACATTGGCATAATTCATACAATTTATTACTTTTGCGTTATCTCTATTATACACCAAAAGTGAAGCAAAAAAACTAGAAGTTGTTACAAAATAGCAATCTTTATCTATTGTTAAATTTTCTATTATTCCATAATTTTCTTTAATAAAAGCCATTTCTCTTTGACTAGTATTTGCATTTATATATATTCCTTTTATCCTATGATTATCTCCATCTAAAGAAGTACCTTTTGGAATACTTGTTATTGGTGTCCAGGCTTCTCCTGAAATTAGTGTTCCATTTTCATCCCACTTTGCACCTACATCTATATCTTCTGTTATGTATGCCCTGTTATATCCTGTTTCACTAAATTCTTTATTTGTTATTTTCTCTTGAAATTGTTTTAATGTTACCATTCTTTCATTATTTTTATTTTCTTCTTTTTCTTTTGTAGAATCATTTACAATTGTTATATATTTACTTTCTTTTTCTACTCCATTTTCTTCAAGTATTGATATTTCTTTTTCGCTAAATGCTTTATCTTTATATACTAGTTTGCTTGATTCAATTGCATATTTTTTTGAATATGCCTTATAGTCATCTCCTAATACTTCTTCTATACTTCCAAATAGATTTACATTTGTTTTTCCTTCTTTATATCCTATATTTAATTTTTGTATTTCAATTCCATCTTTTAATGTTGCTATATCATTTAATATAGTTGCTTTTTTTGCATTATCTATCGGATTGTTATTTGTTATTGTCAAAACAACTACCGCCGCAAGTATTATCATCACTATTATAGTTACTATAAGTACTATTAAAGATATTCCCTTTTTTTTTCATATGTTTTTTAACCTCTCTTATAATATTATATATATTATATATAAATTAAGAAAAATAAACAAGACATTTATATAATTTGTTTGACATATAAATAACACAGTAGTATAATAGTTGCCAAATAATGTTACAATATAAATTAAATTTAATTTATTAAAGATTTAACAAACATAATGTTTTTAATAATATGTATTTTACATCCATAATATTTGACTTTTTTTTGTTAATATATTAAAATAATTTTAAATTTAATTTTACTTTTAAGGAGGTTAGATTTTAGTAACATTAAATAGCGCATGGACATACCTTTCGTATGTGACGAGGATGATAGTTATCGAATATTCAGCGGATACTATCACGGTGATTTAGCATCGATATATATAGTACAAAAAGTAAAATCTTTAATTACTACAAAAACTATATAATCTAAATATTTTATAGAACATTGAAAATAATATATTATGGAGGTAATTATATGTGTGGAATAATTGGATATAACGGTTCTGCAAAAAATGCAAAGGAGGCAATTATTGCAGGACTTAAAAACTTAGAATATAGAGGTTATGATTCAGCAGGCATTGCACTTGTTGAAAACAAAAAAGTGGATTTGTATAAATCTCAAGGTAAAATCTCAAAACTTGAAGATTCCTTAAAGGATATTAATACCAATTCAAATATTGGAATTGGTCATACAAGGTGGGCAACTCATGGTATTCCAAATGAAATTAATGCTCATCCTCATAAAGTGGGAAAAGTTACTTTAGTTCATAATGGAATTATTGAAAATTATGCCATTTTAAAAAATGAACTGATTTCAAAAGGAGTAACTTTTAAAACTCAGACAGATAGTGAAGTTGCTTGTGCATATATTAACTATATGTATGAAAAAGAACTTGAAAATAATTCAGAAACTCCAGAACTTACAGCTATCATTAAAGCATGTAAAGATTTTAGAGGTTCATATGCCTTTGGAGTTATTTTCGATAATGATACAAGTTCAATTTATGCTACAAGAAAAGACAGCCCTTTAATAATTGGAGTGGGAGAAAACGAAAACTTTATTGCCTCAGATGTATCAGCAATTCTTGATTATACAAAAGAGTATATCTTGCTTGAAGAGGGAGAATTTGCAAAAATTACTAACACTTCTATAGATATATTTGATAGTAATCTTAAAAAAATAACTAAAGGAATCAACACTGCAACATGGAGTGCAAATAAATACAAAAAAAATGGTTATGACCACTTTATGTTAAAGGAAATTAATGAGCAACCCAAAGTTTTATCAGATATATTTAAAAGATATATGAAAGATGATACTTTAGGAATAAGTTTAAACTTTGGAGACTACGATAAAATACATATTGTAGCATGTGGTAGTGCAATGCACGCAGGTTTAGTTGGAAAGTATTTATTTGAAAACTATGCTGATGTTGATGTAACTGTAGAAATTGCATCAGAATATAGGTACAAGAATATGAGAATAACTCCAAAAACTTTAGTTATTTTAATTTCACAATCAGGTGAAACTGCAGATACTCTTGCAGCCTTAAGAATTGCAAAGCAAAAAAGCGCTACAACACTTTCTATTGTAAATGCTGTTGGTTCCACAATTGCAAGAGAAGCTGATATTAATATATACACATATGCAGGTCCAGAAATTGCTGTTGCAACTACAAAAGGTTATACTTCACAGGTTGCAATTTTATCTCTTCTTTGTATAAATGCAATGAAGCAAAAAAATATCTTAGATTCTAGCTTTTTCTCAAAAATTTGTGATGAATTTAGTAACATTTCAAATTTGATTACAGAAGTTATTAATCAAAATGATAAATACAAAGAAATTGCTAAATGCCTTTACAAAAGAAATGATATATTCTTCATAGGAAGAGGTATTGATTACTCTTTATGTATGGAGGGTTCTCTTAAATTAAAAGAAATTTCATACATTCATAGTGAAGCTTACGGTGCTGGTGAATTAAAACATGGTACTATCTCTCTTATTGAAGATGGAACACCTGTAATTGCAATTGCAACAAATGATACTCTTTATGAAAAAACAGTAAGTAATATTAAAGAGACAAAAGCTAGAGGTTCTTTTTCAATATTTATCACAACATCAGATGAATGTTCAAAGGATTTTGCTGATATCACTTTAAAGTTACAAAAGCTTTCAGAATTTGTTGAGCCATTACTTATTGTTACAGCACTTCAGTTAATTGCTTATGAAACAGCAAAACTTAAAGGTTGTGACATTGATAAACCAAAGAACTTAGCAAAATCTGTAACTGTTGAATAATCTAATTTTAATACCACTACAAAATCCAGGAGAAAAATTCTCCTGGATTATTTGATATCCTCAATTAAGTAACTATTTCCTTTTCTTTGTATTTTGTATACACCTTGCTTCATTTTATCTTTACTAATTTCTCCTGATGAAATTTTACTATTTAAAAATTCATTTTGAGTATTCTCATCATCCATTTTTTCATCGTTTATAACTAAAGCTTTGTTCTTTTTAGTGTCATCATAGTATATTGTATGAGTTGAATTAGTATTTTCTTCCATAGTTTCAATAGTATTACAGTTAACATATAATCTATATGTATAAACTGTTATATTATCTCCTGTCTCTTCTATTTTATATGGTATATCTTTTATATAATTAAATTCTACAAAACCAGTTGGAAGTATAATATAATTTCCTTCTTTACTGTCATAAGATCCAGATAAAAATACTTCTTGATGTTTTAAATTTGATGTATTAGTAAATAATTTCTTTGCAACACTTTCTAAATCATCTTTTGTAACATAATCTCCCACATATTCTTCAGATTTTCTTCTTAATGATAAATACTCATCATCTGTAACAATTTTTGCAAAAGTAAACATTATTTTTGCTCTATCATCTAGTCCACTAGCTTCTACTTCTTTAAAAAAGCTATCTGAATATATATTAGGAATATATATTAAATCTTGTATGATATTTCCTATTTTACTACTTAATACCACATTTTCAGTCTGGCTATTTTCTACATTTTCTTTGGCGTTTTGTTCACTATCATTTTTACCTTGCTCTATATTATTTTCAATTTTTTCATCTTTTTTACTAGAATTTTGATTTAAAATAATCACCGCAAGAAAAAATATAACAGCCGCAGCGACTATAACTGAAATTACTATACCAACCTTTTTATTCATAAATATCCCCCTAAATTTAAATTCCACCTATCATAGCATCAGAATATACATCTGCAAAAAGTCTAATTTGTGATATATCCTTAAGTTCAAAACTAAATACCTTTTTTATATCAGCCTTCATTATATATTCTATTGCAATAAGAGTAGCTTTATTAATTTTTATATATCTTCTTTTATCCTTATTATTTATACAATTATTACATAAGAAATTATTTCCTACATAATCATAATATATTTCATCAATACTATTTAATGCTTGTCCACATAAATAACATTTTTCTATACGTGGCATAAAACCTAAAAGGCAAAATAATTTTATTTTAAATATAGCTATAACTAAATCTATATCTTTAATATTTTTTCCTAAGATATACATTGTATTTAAAAAAAGTTTTAATATATATGAAGTATCTTCATTTTCATCTGTTACTTTTATTAAAAGCCTTGTAAGTTCAAATGAAATTTCAAGTTTATCCAAATCTATTCTTATGTTATAAAAAGTGTCAATTACATTTGCAGAATTAATATAATAAAAATTCCTTGATTTATACAAAACAAATTCGTTATACACTAGATATTGTGCATTTGCAAGAATTGGACTATTTGTTTTTTTTGCTCCTTTTGCAATACACGAAACCTTTCCTAATGTGTCTGTAAGTATCGTTATTATTTTATCATTATCTTTATATTGTACCTCTTTAATTACTATCCCTTTTACCTTTATCAAGTTCATCTAAAATAATCCCTTCATCATTTATTAATCCAATATTTTGATTGTTAATTTCACATATTTTTTTATATTCAATATAACTTTCTAAATTTCCTGTTTTACAAAAATTCTCCCATGCCAAATCTTCATACATAAAATCACCTTCTACTCATATTTTATGTAATTATTAACTTCATATACTAAAAATTATATACTTATTTGTCTAATTTTGTAACTATATTTTTGATTTCAAATCTCCTAAAAAATTATCATTTTCTTGCCAATTTTCTCTTACCTTAACCCAAATTTTAAGATTAATTTTAGCATCAAGATTATTTTCTAAATCTTTTTTTGCCTCTCTTGTTATCTTCTTTAACATAGTTCCATCTTTTCCAATTACAATTCCTTTATGAGATTTCTTTTTACAAATTAAATTTACATCAATACTATATACATACTTTCCATCTTCTCTTATATTTTCTTTAAAATTTTCAACCTCAACCTTAATTCCATGAGGAACTTCTTCATCCAAATTATTTAAAGCCTTTTCCCTAATTGTTTCTTCAACAATTTCTCTTTCTGTAATATCTGTAATTTCATCTTCCGGATAAATAATATCTCCTGGTTTTAAATATTTTTCTATACATGAAATTAAAATATCAAGTCCATCATTTTTATATACAGAAATAGGAATAATATCACAAAAACTTGCTCCTATACTGGCAAAAAATTTATTGTATTCATCCATTATACTAAGAAGTCTTGCTTTATCAACTTTATCTATTTTATTTATACAAAGAATTACTTTTGTATTTAAACTTCCTATATTTTTCATTATATTTTCATTTGCAAAATCTATTTTAGGCCTTGTTGCATCAACTAAATATACAATAACATCAACATTATTTATAGCTGTATTTACACTTTGCATCATATATTTTCCCATTTTATGCTTAGGTGTATGTACTCCAGGAGTATCAATAAATACAATTTGTGACGTTTTACTTGTAACTATTCCTTTTATATTAAATCTTGTAGTTTGAGGTTTTGGTGTTGTAATTGCTACCTTAAACCCAACCAGTTTATTTACAAGTGTAGACTTTCCTGCATTAGGTTTTCCAACTACACTAACATATCCACTTTTAAACATTTTCCCCTCCAAATTATCAATATTATATCATTTAAAACTATTATTGTAAATACATTCAGGAAATTAAAAAATATGTTTGAAAATAATATACACAAGTATTATTGTTGCGAAATTACAGAAATTTTTAGAAAATATTGATACTCTTAAAAAATACATATTGTTATTAAATTTTTATTTAAAGTATTAAAAAACACACCTTATCAATAAAAAATAATTAGAACTTAACTACATATACTATTTCATTATCTGCATATAATAAATAAAAATATATGCAGATAAGCATTGACTATATGCATATAAAATGATAAAATATATGCAGATAATAAAAAATACACATAAAAATATTCAGAAAGAAGGAGTTATAATGAAAAAATTTGATTATTCATTTTTAGATAACGGATTATTACCAGCAAGTTTAATAAATATAACAAGTACAATTTATTCATTAAAAACAGGCGCAAAGATTAGAAAACATGAATATGAGAGAATATTTACTGAGTTAGAAAAAATAGCGATAGTACAATCTGTAAAAAGTTCAAATGCCATAGAAGGAATAGTAACTAGTGATGAACGTATTGAAAAAATAGTAAATCAAAATGGTAAGCCATTAAATCATAACGAAAGTGAAATTGCAGGATACAGAGATGCATTAAATGAAATACATTCGCATTATGAAGAGATAGAAATTAGCGAAAATACAATATTAAGATTACACGAAATAATGATGAATTATACAGGCAGTGAAGATGCAGGTCGCTATAAAATTAATCAAAACTATATAATTGAAGAAGATAAACTAGGAAACAGAAAAATGAGATTTAAGCCATTAGACGCAAATAAAACACCAGAGGCAATGAAACAATTAATATTAGCTTATCAAGATGCTCGTAATAACTCTAATATTAACCAATTATTATTAATACCATGTGTTATCCTTGATTTCTTATGTATACATCCATTTAGAGATGGAAATGGAAGGATGTCAAGATTATTAACCTTATTATTATTATATAAAAATGGTTTCGATGTAGGTAAATATGTTTCATTTGAAGAACAAATAAATAATAGTAAAGGAAATTATTATGAGGCATTAAGATTATCTTCTATTAATTGGTTAGAAAATAAACATAGTTATATTCCTTTTATTGAAAACTTTTTATCTACTCTCTATATATGTTATAAAGAACTAGATAAAAGATTTAGTGTTGTAAATAGTAATAAAATCACAAAAAAAGCAAGAATTGAAGCTACAATATTAAATAATTTAACACCAATATCTAAATCTGAAATATGTAGTATATTGCCAGATGTAAGTGCAACAACTGTAGAAGTTGTTTTAGCTTCAATGGTTAAAGATGGCACAATAATTAAAATTGGAAATGGAAGAAATACAAAATATATAAAAAATAATGTTTGATAATAAATTTTGAACAAAGTGACTTCGTCACTTTTGTTCTAAAAGATATACAAAAACTTTATAAAAATTATTAATTTAGCAAGGTGTACAAAAATGATGCAGAAAATTCTGCATCATTTAATTTAAAATATAAATTGTATTATTTTTAACCTTAACATATCTTTTGATAATGCGGGTTCTTCATTAAGATTAATTTTTCCCAAATTATTATAAGTCATAAAAAGACTTAAATCCCTTATAAATTCATTTACAGCATCAACATATGTCATTCCATTATACAATGATAAAATATCATTAGTATTAAATTCTACTTCATAATATGCATTACAAGTCTGGTTTACTTTAGTTAATACATGTGTATGAGTTTGCAAAAGATCAGGCCATAGCCTTTCACTTAAGTACTGAAAAGTAGATACATTTATATCATAACTTCCTATATAACAATTTAGAGCTATTTTAGTTGAAGTATCATCCAACCAAAAAATATCCACCTTAACATTTGGCATATATTTTTCAAGGTTATATTTTAATAACTCATTATTGTTTTTAAACCGATTTAAATTTGTAAAATCTTTCCATTCTGATATAAAACTTTCAACATCAAAGTTTATATTATACTTTATACCTAAGTTATATAGTAGTGATTCAATTTTCAATATTTTATTCAAGCTACTTATATTTGGATACATTAAACCTATTTGCATGGTACAAAAATTGAAATCATTCATATTAATCCTTCTTTCATTTTTTATTTAAAAAATAATAAGTATTTTTTCTTCAATTATATCATTTTAAACCAATATGTCAAATAAAAAATAACATTTATATTTATATTGCATAAAATATTATATATAATGGAGTGATTAATATGAATAATTTTTGTTACACATTATCAGTAAGACAAAGAAAATGTCAAAATGGAATAACAAATATAACAGATAATGTATATACCAATATATCAAATAATAGTGTTGTTCAACTTGGATTTGGATATACTTTGACATTTATTTCAAGTAACTCAAGTACTGCTACAATACAATTATCAAATCCTGATGTTATTCCAAATATTTTATTTAATATTCCAAATGGAAGTTACAAAATATTTGATTTACCAGTAGATTCTGGTACAGTTAGAATATATGTAGGAGTAACTGCTATAGATTGTAGCAATACTATTGCATGCTGTAATATTATTTAAAGGAGACCAACTATGAATGATTTTAATGTTAGTTTAAAAATTGAAGATTGTACTTATTCATGTAATTGTAAAAACTGTAATTCAAGTACAGATACTATTACAAATGTTTCTCAAACAATTTCACTTCAAGGAAACTATATTTTAAATGTAATAGCAGTAAATAATAATTTTGCAACTATACTTATTCAAAATGGATTCCAAGTTATAATAAGGAATGTCAGAAATTTTCCAATGCAAATATGCATTCCTACAAAAGGTTGCACACATATTGTAACTCTTACAGCAACTATAAATTAGAGGAAAATGTCAGATATTACATCAAATAGTTCATGTTGTAATAGTGTAGGTTACAATTTAGTAATTTTTTCATCACTTCTTTCAATTTTAATTGCTAAAGATTTATCCATTGAAGATCAAAATTTACTCTCATCACTCCTCCAGAGTATTGGTGAAAATCTATCTATAATTGCTACAGTACAATCTAATTGCGAGTCAAAAAATAACTCTAAATAAATAGAGTTATTTTTTATATTTATATTATTTAAAAGCATTTGCTTCTCTTAAAGCTTCTTTTTCTTTCAAAGAGGCTCTTTTGTCATATAATTTTTTACCTTTGCATAAAGCAAGTTCAACTTTAACTAGCCTTCCTTTTAAATATATCTTAGACGGAATTAAAGTGTATCCTCCCTTTTTTATATAATTTTGCAACTTTAATATTTCTAGTTTGTGTAATAATAATTTCCTATCTCGCAAAGGATTAACATTATTTATATTTCCCTTTTCATAAGGACTAATATGTATTCCTTTTACAATAACCTCATTATTATTAATAATTGCAAAACTATCTTTTAAATTACAAAGGCTATCTCTTATGGATTTTACTTCAGTTCCTTTAAGTTCTATTCCTGCTTCAAATGTTTCTACTATGTCATATTTATAATTTATTTGTCTATTATTTATAACTAAACCTTTATTATCCTTCAAAATATCACTTCCATTCTATATATTACATTTCTAATTCCATAAATAGCTTCTTAAGTTTCAAAAGGTCCAAATCTAAATTTTCGTTATATACTCTTATACCGCTATTAACAACTTTATCAATTAATGCAGAACTATTAACATTTGGTGTTTTAAGAATACTTCTTAATTTTACTAAATTTATATCTTCAAAGGAAAAACTTATATTATTAAGTTTTTCCTTCAAAAACTTTTCTTTTAATTCGATATTTTCAATATTACATCCAACTTCATAGCAAAATTTTACACTAAATTTAACAGTTGAATATATACTCACTTTTTCTTTTATTTTATTTATAAAACAAGATAATTTTTCTAAATCATGATAAGTTTCATCTATACATCCAATATTTACTTTTAAATGTATCTTTTTTGCTCCATTTTTAATTGCAAGTTCAATGCTTTCCATTATATAATCTAGTTCTTTTCTTTTTATACTTTTAGAGAAAATTTCAAAATTTATATTTGATGAAATCATACCTGTATAAGTATAAATCTCTAAAGTATCCTGACTAAACAATAAATTTTGTATAGTTATTTTTAAAAATGGATAACTTTTTTTCAAATTTTTAATCAGCATTAACATATTTGTATAATCATTTGTAACATCAATAAAATTTAAATTAGTAATTCCTGTATTTTTTATCAATTTTATAATGTCCTGATATAACTTTAATATATTTGAATTATATTTTATATTAAGCCTTTGATTTATACTCGAAATATTTGAAACCGGAATCATAGGAAAAATTTTTTCATCTTGTATTTTACGTTGTGATTTATTTTCAATTTCTATTTTTTTGTTACTATCAATGCATGGAACAACAACATTTTCTATACTATTTATACTATATAAATAATCACTTATGGATAATTTCTGACTTTTATATACACCATATCTAAATAATATATCATTATATATAACACTTTTATTTCCATATACAAAAATATCAAAAATATTATCTAAATTATAATGTTTAAAGTCAAAATTATCTATCATTCCTATTATTATTGGTCTTTTACTATCTTTATTATTAATTTTCGAAAGTTTTAACATACAAGCCACATTTATATATTCAATTTCATCGTGTAAAACAAATATAGCAAAATCGAAACAATTCATTTCTTTTTTCGTTTCAAGCGAAAAAAGATTTTGATTATTATTTATTAATAACTTTTCAATATCTAAATCTGGCATAAAAAATCTTTCTGCATATATACCCTTTTTGCTATTTAATAGGCTATATAAATACATCGTAGTATAATTATTCATTCCTATATCATACAGATTAGGGTAGCATAATGCCACCCTTATTTGTATTTCAGACTCATTTTTTATTACCTCTCCATACTCTCCTCCAGTATATCTTAAAGGTTCTTTTATTTTAGTCAAATCTTTTTTTGTTATGTTTAACATTTACAACCCCTTAGCTTAAATTAAATTTATTATATTCCATATTAACGCTTACATTAGAATTAACAAGTTTTAAGAGTCTATTAGAAAGTTCTTTTGTTAACATCTCTGTTTGCATTAATGATTTTGTATCATATTTTTCTAGCAATTTATCCATGTCATTTGGTAATGTTATATATATGTATTTAACATCCTTTGATGTAGTAGAATCTGCATACTCAGGAAGTTTTGAAAGTTTATACGTAGTATCTCTTAATATATAATTTAGATTATCAAGATAAAACTTATTCTCCTTAACTTCAAAGTCTTTATATAATCTTAAAATATCTTGAAGTAGAGAGTTTTTTTCATCAGATGATATTTCACGTATCTCGTTATTTTCTTCTGCATTATCTAAGCTATAATATTTTATTTTTTCATTTAAAGAGTTTAATAGATTTTGTTCATAATCAATTATATATTTAGAAGTTACTGTATAATTTGTAACATCAACAGATGTATCTGATGATACATCTTCTCCATTTTCATTTTCCACGCTTACAATTGAAGATGTTGTACTTCCTAAGACATATTCATCTAATGCTTTCTTTTTTTCATTTAATATATTACTTGTATTGTTAAGTAATGTATTTATATCGTAATTTTGTACAACTTTTTCTTTTTCTAAGTTTACTTCCTTTAAAAAGTTTAAGCCTTCTAATTCTAAACTAACAGATTTTGTTTCCAAATCATCTAATTCTTCTTTACTTAAAAGGACATTATTAACAGCAATTTTGTAATCATAAACTCTATCATTTATATCATAATATTTAGTTACTATAGACTTAGAATTTTCATCATTATTTATTAAACTAATAGTAAGTATATCATCATCTTTTGAAATAAGATTTGATGATATATTATTTAATTTTTCTTTTAATGAATCAATTTTATCCAGCTTTTCCTTTGGAATGTATCCTTCAAAAATGTTATTTATTCTTTTATCCAATAATTCATCTGTATTTTCTACCTGACTTATGTACTGAATAAGTTTTGTAATAGCTATCTTAGCATCAGACTCTGAAATGCTATCATCGAGTTTTATATCTTTTGTGGATACAACAATATTTCCTATTTTAATATCAGGAAGTTTTATACTCATGTTATTTACTACATCTTTTATCGAATATCCTTTTGCGACGTCAACAGTTGATACATCATTTTTTATTTTTAGTTTTTGATCAACCATAGAACTAAGTCCAAAAAAAGGCGTATCTATATTAAGTCTAATTGCTGGATATTTTTCATATTCTTCTGTGCTATCTAATTTATTAAGAGTATTATCAATATCCCTTAAATCAGTTTTTATTTCATTTACACATTCATTTATTACTTCAAGAAGTTCTTGATTATTTTTATTTTCACTTTGTACTGTATTATTTCCCTCACTTGCAAAACAAATTCCAAATGAAGCTACAAAAGCAAGTGTAAGAAAAATTATCTTCAAAGAAAAGGTTTTTCTATACATAATATATTCCCCTTTATTTTTTCTTTATTATATCATTTCTTTATATTACTGTAAAGAAATAAGGAGAAGTTTTTTTAAAATCTCCTCCTTATTTCATAAATTTATCACAATATATATTTTTTACATTTAAATATTTAGACATTTCTGAGATTATATTATCTGCCTTTTTCTTAATATTAGTATTTGATTCTAAATATTCGGGCTTTTTTTGTAGCATCATAAGTTCTGCAAAAGTTTCAGCTCTATCTTCCTTTTCACTTGTTTTTGCATATTTAGTTACAAAATACCAATTATCTGTATTACTATCTTTTAGATATACATAATTATTATCTAATTTTAATACATCTGATTGATATTTAAATATACTAGGATTTAAATTTGTCCACTGCTCAAATACATATTTATTTTTATCAGCCATATAATATTCAAAAACATGAAACAATTCATGATGAACTGCCCTTTCAAATTTATCTGTATTACTTACATATAATTTTATTTCTTTTAAGTTGTTTTTTGATGCTAAGGCTAAATTGTTATTAGTAAAGCTATCTAATAAAATAACATCCATTTTATACTCTTTGTTTTTAAAAACATCAAACATACCTCTTGGATATTTTTCAAGTGTGTGAAATAAAACCTTTACATTATTATTTACTATATTTAAATCAGTTTCAACTGTTGCATCAACTTTATTTGCATAATTAATTGTATCTTCTCCATATAATACATTTATACCATATAACTCATTTAAAGAAGAAATGTATGAGTCTATTTCCATTTTTTTGCTTGCAATATATTCTTTACTATCAGTATCAACTAGACTCAAACTTTCACTATTAATATCTGGAGCCTCCAGCTTTTTTATAAAAAGAATAGTAATTAATATTAATATCAAAAAAAGTATTACAACACTAATTAGCGAAGCCTTTTTCTTATGTACCTCTTCCTCCATCTTTTCCTCCAAAAAATTAATCTATATATTCTACATTAAAAGAATCTATAATATAGCTTTGAAGATTGCCTATTTTTTCTAAATTTTCTGTTAAAATATTAGTTAACAAATTTCTAGAATTATCACTTTTATCTATTAACAAAATCTCTATATCATATATTTTTTTGTATTTATTAAAGTTCTTTAATTTTTCTACATATTTATCTACATCATTAGAAAATTCATTAATAACCTGATCATTTATCATTTCCACTTCTTGGCTTAATATGACTTTTAATTTTCCATTTTCAAGATACCCTATTTTATATTCTAAATTAAAATTTTCACTACCAATATAATTTTTTAATTCTTCATATATTTTTGTATTATTTTGGCTTGTTAATTTAAATTTATACTCATCAAAAACAGCGTATTTATTATTTTTTATAACAATAAAATTTGAATTTATATTTGATGTTATATTTCTCATCGTGAATGTATAGCTTTTAGTTTTGTAAAAATTATACTTACATCCCATTTCTCTAAATTTTTCATCTTTATACTCTTCATTTAAATAATCATATAAACTACTTCTAGCTTTAAAGTATGATACATAATTTCCGTTTGTAAAAATATGAAGTAATATAGCAAAAATAAATATAACAAATGTCATAAGATATGTTGATAAAACACCCTTATTTTTTAATTTTTTCCTTTTAGTATAAAATTTTTTAGATCTTAAAAAATACTCACCACAAAGTTCTCCCATTGCTATATTTAATCCGTCGCATAAACTAAAAAATATGTTTTCTTTTATACTTATATTATTTGTTACACGTATAATGCATATAGCTGTAACAATTCCAAAGATAGTTGTCATTACAGGTCTATCAAATATAATTCTACCAACAAATCCAAGTATAAATAAAATTGGTAACATTTTTATATATATAGGTCCTGAATTACAAGCAAAAATACCAACGATTATAGCTAAAATATATATAACAGCTTCAATATATTTAATAATATTTTTACTAAAAATCTTTTTCTTAGTCATATCTTACCACCCAAAACTTTACGTTAAAATAATTATATACTATTAAAAGAAAATATTCAATAAAAAAATAATTTTCTCCATTTCATAAATGTAATATATTGTTACTATTCAGACTAGAATCTAAAATTTTAGTAACAATATGTATCTAATAGAAATAAAATAATAAATATAGTGCTTAAAACAAAGAAAAAAGATTAAATGTGAATAACGTAATTCATATTTAATCTTTTTGCATATTAACGATTTTTTAATTTTAAATATTCCATATTTCCTTCTTTCTGCACAACAAAAATATAGTGCATAAATTTTATTATTTTTAAAATTTACACACTATATAATACACCATCTACATATTCTTTTATCTCTAAAATTCATAGTATATACAAACTCCATTTTTGTATATACAAAATATCTAGTACACCAGACAGTGGTCTGTGCTACTTGATATAAAGCCTAGGGCGAAATCCTACATATTCACTCGTGTTAGAGGCAACCCTGCAGTCACGACATGAAACAGGACTGCCAATATGACCGTAATCACAGCAGCTACCGCCACGATAAATGAAATTAGAACCGTAAGCCTCGCACGTCCATTCCCATACATTTCCTGCCAAATCATATGTGTTTTTAGTCTTCCAATTCTCACTAAATCCCGCTGTTCTTTTTGTTCCACTATTTTCATTTGCCGGTACTAATGAATTGCTATAATTTCCATAATATCTACTTTCTGTTAAACTTGCTGATTCATTTATACTTTTTAAACTATCTTTTATCCAGTTACATGTTGTATCCCATGCTTTTCCTGTTAGTAATCCTGTCTGTACATATTCGTTATTTATCATACTTTCTGCACTTGCTTTTGAATTTGTATAGTCTATATTTGTCCAAACCGTTGCACCTTGTTTACTTACTGGAATGCCTGTTTTATTACTTGGTGATGTATCTCCTTCAGGTATTCCTGCCTCATATCTTCCTATATAAAAGCCTCCATATTTTTTTACGTCTGCTGTTTCATCTGTTATACCATTTGGTAAAGTATCATCATCTGTTGATCCTGTTATAAAGTTGTTAATAGAAGGAAAACTTGTATCTTTTACATATGTACTCTTAGTTGCAGGTACCCATACAAATTCATTACCTTTTTCATCTTCTATTACAAGTCCGGTGTCTTTTGTTCCTTCCTTATATGTAAATTCTTTTGGAATCGGAACTCCATCTACTTCTTCTGCTATTTTGTCTTTCCATTCATTTCTAACACTTGCACTTTTCTTTGTTGCTCCATCTGTTACTTCCGTAAACCATTTATATTCTGTATTATTTTCAGTTTCTCCATTCCATACTAATTTTCCATTTATTACTAATACTTTATCTTTATACTTCTTTGTACTAGGTAACTCTGTTACCATACTATCTCCTGATAAATTTACACTTGATTTTTCAAAACTTAATGGATCATCTGTATATTTTTTTGATATATACATTGATAATTCATCTTGTATATTTGCCATATCTTCCTTAAACGTTGCTTCCTTTGCACTTGATACTGGGTTATTTTTTGTTATTGTTAAAATAACTGCTGCTGCAAGTATTATTATCACTATTATAGTTACAATCAATACTATTAGTGATATACCTCTTTTATGAGTTAGTTTTGTAAAATTATTTTTTGTTTTTTCTTTTTCTACTTTTTTCATATATCTTTTTCCTCTCTTTCTTTTGTATAACATATTTGTATATATTATTAACACACCCAGTATACACTAAAAAAAAAAAAATGCAATACTACATAAATAATTTTTATGAATAATTTGTTACTATTCAGACTATGACTAGTTAAAAGCACAAAATTATTTTTTATTTATATTATAATATACATAATAAACTTAAGTTTGTAGTTTTTTTTAACTTAAATAATTATTTCAAAACAGCTTGTAACGCCACGTTGACGAACTTTTTATAATTTCGGAATTCTACCTAGTCTAAATAGTAACAATATATTTCATATTTTAGAAAAGAAAAAAGTGATACAGTTTTATATTTACTGTACCACTTTAAGCAATAAAAATTTTACACTAATGTTAATATTATCCTCTTATATCCATATCTTTTATATAGAAATAAACATATTTTTTATTCCCTCAAAAAAATAATCAATAGGAGTTTTACATTTTATATCTTCTTCCAAAATTATCTCTTTTTTATAAATTTCTTCATCACCAATATATGCATATATAGTACCTATTTTTTGTCCAGCATTCATAGGAGGTGTAATACTCTGCATAACATCTTGTTTAATATATATTCGTTCATATTCCTCATCCGTTATAGGTATTTCTTTACTATCTGATATTTTTTTCTCATATGATTTTATATTTCCCTTTATAACCGGAATGTTAATATAAAAACTAAGATAATCTGATATATCCCTTGTTTTATATCTATTAAAACTTTCTTCAAGAAGTTTTCTTGCATCATTAAACCTTATTTTTGTCGTTTCTGCTCCAAGCACAACCGTAATATATCTTTCATTATCTTTTGTTGCAGAAGCTATCAAACAACGATTGGCACCATTGGTAAAACCAGTTTTCACTCCATCAGCAAATTCATAAGACCTAAGTAGAGCATTTGTATTATTTAAATTTTTAGAAAAAGATCCAAAATTTACAGTCTTACTTTTAGTAGCAACTGCTTCATTTATATATTTATTATTAAGTGCATACCTTGTAATTAACGCCATATCATAGGCTGTAGAATAATGATTTTCATTATCTAATCCATGAGGATTAGCAATACTAGTGTTTATTGCCCCTATATCATGTGCTTTTTTGGTTGCCATTACCCCATAATTTTCAATACTACCACCAATATGTTCCCCAACAGTATAAGCACAATCATTTCCTGATGGAAGAAGCATTCCATAAAGTAAACTTTCTGCACTTACCTTATCTCCTTTTTTTAGTCCTACGGTCGAGCCACCAATCCAAGCAGCATTTTTAGGCACTTCTATCATTTCATCCATCTTACAATTTTCAACCAGCATAATTGAAGTTAAAACTTTTGTAAGAGAAGCCATTGGTCTTTTTTGACTTGCATTTTTATCATAAAGAATTCTTCCAGTTTTGTAATCTATTACAACTGCTGCAGGGCTATCTACGTTTATAAACAACTTGGTAGTTGTATCTGCATACAATTTACTACTAAATATACTAAAACATAAAAATAAAGCTACTATATATCTTATTTTTGACATTTTTGCACCTCATAACATTTTATGTTATAAAGTAAAATATATGAAACTTAGTTATATATTATCTAGACGGTACTTCAGATTCACTTTTTAACATTTTTTCATATTGCATATTTTCTCTTATTTTTTGATTATCAATCTGTATAATATCAATTCCAAGTTTTTTTGCTTCATTAACTTCAGCTTCTATAATTTTAGTTATTTCATCTTCTGAAAATTTTCCAGATTCTTTTAGCTTTTCTAAATCGTATGAACAGACCAAATACGAAGGTTTTAAATTTATTCTACTTAGTAAAATTTCTTTTCTTTCAGAATTAGATTGAGATATTTCATGCATTGTCATTGATAGCTCCTTAAACTTATTTTTATATGGAATACTTTCCTTTCCTAAATTTGAATCAGCATTTTTATCACAACTAAGTAGTATATTATTATAATCTAAATCTGCTCCAAACCCAACGGCAAATTTTAAAGAATATATCATATCATCTTTTGTTGCAGTTGTACATGCAAGCTGCTTTGAACCATTTTTTAAAACATCTAATCTGTAGCCATATTTATTATTTATATCCTCATTTGTTATTTCAAATGTCTTTTCAGGAATAAGTTCATTTATACATTCTTTAATATTACTATCACTTATTTGTTCCTGATATTTTTTATACAATTCTGTATATACTGGAATTTCACGCCTATTATTTGATATAACGTTAACAGGCTTTTTTCCCTCCTTTACCAGTTCCCTATTTACTATAACATTCTTAAAGTTATTCTCTAAATATTCAGGAAAATTCTTTGCATAAAAATGAAGTAACATATTATCTGGTATATCATTATAATTTTCTATTTTTCTACTCCCTTTATAATTATACAATCCAGCCACAATGTCCTTCCTATTTATTATTTCAAAATCATTATATATATCTTTCATAAGTTTTGCATTAAACTCACTCTTTTTTACCTCTTTCATATTAGATGATATATATACTTCATTTTCGTCTGGTACTTTGCTTTCTATTAAATAGTCTGTCATTCCTAACATATTAGAAATTTTAGAATATTCTATTTTATTACCATCTTTTAATATATTTAATCTTTCTTTTAAAGTATTTAAATTATAATAATTCCAAACATCTTCTACTTTCCAATTACTACAATTTATGTTTTCTCTATCTTCTTCTGAAAAAGCATTTCTATTATCTTTTATAATATCAAATACACCATTTTCTAATTCTTTTTTTATTGTATCATTATTGTTTATTAAATCATCTACACTATAACATCTTAATAAGTCTAAAAATGTTTTTAATACAATTTTATTACTTCCATCTAAGTGATCGCCATCCTTAAGAAAATTTTTAAATTTTGCTTGGACGTTTTGGTTATCAAAAGCTTTACTTATATTATCACTATCAGCTGTAACATATACTCTCATATATGGATTTCTTTTTATAACATTAATCACATCTACTATATATTTAGAATATATATCATAAAATTTCTCCTTATCTATATCTATATCTTCAACAAATTTAACTTCATCTAATTTAAAATTTTTACTATCGTATACTCCGTGATCACCAACATTATTTTCACATATATAATCTTCATTTATACCAATTTTAGACAATATTTCTCTTACTTTTTCATCATCAACACTCATAACTATCACCAAATTAATTATATTATAATTTTTAATATTGTCAATAGAACAAAATTTTTCAAAAAAAAATAAGGAGCGGTAAATTTTACCACTCCTTTAAACAAAAATTACGATGAAAATTTTTTTCTTTTAAACACATCTTCAAAATAGATAATGTATACATTAGGACAACCGTAAAGACTTACTCTTGCAATTTTTATTACATTTTCATCATATAAAAGCTCAAAATCTATTATATTTGAAAATAAAGCTTTCATTACATCTGAATGTCTTTTTAAATCATCCATTTTAGAGAACTCTGAGCATTGTTTTACCAAGTCAAACTGCTTTTTTGAAAGAATTTCGAACTCATTTGGGACAAATTCTCCATCTTCAACCCTATCGTACAAAATAGGAAGTTCATCCTTTATATAAATCAATCCATCCAAAACTTTTTTAAGCTTCACCTTATCATTATAATAAGGAATACCTTCAATATACTTAATTTTCTCATTCAATACGTCTATAAATTCTTTCTCTTTCATAACGTTCCCTCCTAGGAACTAAGAAGTTTACAACATTTAAGAAATATTTATACGGAAAAAAGATAGAACTATATTTTTTATTAATATAATTGTCTTAAATCTAAAAATAGAACCTAAGATGTTAATTAACTTCTTAAAAAATTTTTATGATTATAGTATTATATCATAAATCAATTAAAAAGTCAATTTTATGTAATGCTTTTTTAAGCAAATCCTATTTTTCATCGATTTTATCCATATCTTCAATCATATTTTCTATAAAAACACCATAACCTTTAGTTGGATCATTTAAAAATACATGTGTAACTGCTCCGACAAGTTTTCCATTTTGAACAATTGGAGAACCACTCATTCCTTGAATTATTCCTCCTGTTTTTTCAAGTAATTTTTCATCAGTTATCTTAATTATCATATTCTTATTTCCACTTGATGTAAGTAGAACCTTTTCTATTTCAATATTATATTCTTTTACCTCATTATCATTTAAAGTACAAAAAATACTTGCTTTACCCTCTTTAATCTTTGACTTTGGTAAAATCTTTATGCTTTCTTTTGAAATATTGTTTATATTATAGACTTTTCCATAAACACCTTTATCAGTATTACCAGCAATATCACCAATTGTATCATTTGTAAGGGTACCCTTAAGTTCACCAGGAGATTTAGGAAGCCCCCTTTTTACAGAATAAATTTCAGTTTTTGTTATACCACCTGTTGTAATTGGTAATATATAATTTTCTTTAGTTTCTGTAACAGCATGGCCAAGCGCTCCAAATTTTCCACTTCTTTTATCATAAAATGTTATAGTACCAACTCCTGCACTACTATCCTTTACCCACATTTCCAACTTATATGTTTCTGACACTTCATCATAATTTGGTTTAACAGTTACATTAAACTCTTTTCCCTGTCTATTTATTTTTAAATTTAAATCATTACCATTACTATCCCTTACAAATTGTATTAATTCATCATTTGACTCAATTTTAGTATTATTTACTTCAAGTATAATATCTCCTACTTCTATCCCTATATTTTCTCTATCTATCCCAACAACTAATACGCCTGTAGCCAACAGTTTAATTCCTACAGCCTCTCCTCCAATTACAATATCCATATCTTTTACTTTCTCTTCGACACTTTTTTGTAAATTATATACTGCTATAAGTTTATTATAATTAGATATGCAATAAAAAAATAGTAAAAACGAAACTATAAAAAAACAAAATATAATTTTTCTTTTGTTTTTTAATATACAACCTGTATCATTTATTTTATCATATATTTTCATTTTAAATATTAACTCCTATTATACCCCCAACTATTCCTGAAAGTGCACAAATTCCTAAATATATACCTAGAGCACTTGATATAAAGAATCCTGAAAAAGCAATAACATTTGTAAAGTATATAATCAAGAAATAAATAATCCCAAAAATAAGGCCATACAAAAAACCTTTTTCTTTTAATTTCTTTAATAATATCATTGAACCAATTAAAACAGAAATCATCACACTTCCAAGTACAAACGAATTTAAATGCCTATCATTTATATTAGTATACGCAAAAATAACGGATGAAATTATTAAAAAAATTGCAGCAACACAAAATGATATCAAAAGGCTAATACTATATCTTTTTATTTTTTCCATTTTATCCCTCTCCTTCTTTAATACATATATATTTTAATTATTATTTTTTATGAAAATAAAATATACGAAAAGTGATATAGTTTTTCTATTTACTATATCACTTCTGTAAACTTAATATAAAAAAATTTACACACTAATCTTGACAAGGTCGTGCTAGAATCTATGTATTTTTAAAACTCTTCACAATGAATTATACACTACCACTTTAAAATCTCATGTTTACCACAAGAATAGCCTGTGCTACTTGATATAAAGCCTAAGGCGAAACCCTAATCCGTCACCTGTGCCAGAGGCATCATCGCAGAAACAATATGAAACAGAATAGAGACTACCGCCATAATAGTAGTTACTGCCACGAGAAACGAAACCATTGTAAGCCTCGCTCGTCCATTCACCTACATTTCCTGCTAAATCATAAATATTTTTTACTTTCCATTTATCACTATATCCTGCTACTTGTTTCGTTCCGTATCCTGATACATTTGCAGGTGATTCTGAATCTTTATAATTTCCATAATATCTACTATCTCTTAAACTTGCTGTCTTATTAATGCCACTTAAGCTATCTTCTATCCAGTGACATGTTGTATCCCATGCTTTTCCTGTAAGTAATCCTGTTTGTACATATTCGTTATTTATCATTTTTTCTGCACTTGCTTTTGCATTTGTATAGTCTATATTTGTCCAAACTGTTACACCTTGTTTACTTAATGGAATTCCTGTTTTATTACTTGTTGATGTATCTCCTTCTGGTATTCCTGCTTCATATCTTCCTATATAAAAGCCTCCATATTTTTTTACATCTGATGTTTCATCTGCTATACCATTTGGTAGAGTATCACATGATGATGCAAACCAAGAAAAACTTGTATCTTTTGCATATGTAGTTACAGTTGCTGGTACCCATACAAATTCATTACCTTTTTTATCTTGTATTACAAGGCCTGTATCTTTTGTTCCTTCTTCATACGTAAATCCTTTAGGAATTGGTACCCCATATTTTACACTAGCTATTGTATCCTGCCATTCTTCCTTTACATTTGATGTATTTCCTATCACTTCATTAAACCACTTTTTTTCATCTGAATTTACTTTTTTGTTATTTAATACTAAATTACCTTCAACTACTGATACTTTATCTTTATACTTCTTTGTACTTGGTAACTCTGTTACCATACTATCTCCTGATAAACTAACACTTGATTTTTCAAAACTTAATGGATTATCAGTATATTTTTTTGATAGATACATTGATAATTCATCTTGTATATTTGCCATATCTTCCTTAAATGTTGCCTCTTTTGCACTTGATACCGGGTTATTTTTTGTTATTGTTAAAATAACTGCCGCTGCAAGTATTATTATTACTATTATTGTAACAATTAATACTATTAGTGATATTCCCCTTTTATGAGTTAGTTTTGTAAAATTTTTATTTACATCTGTTTTTTCCTTTAATTTCATATATTTTTCCTCTCTTTCTTTTGTATAACATATTTATATATTATAGCCATGTTCAGTATACACTAAAAAAAAAAAAATACAATACTACATAACTATTTTATTAAATATTTTATATGTTCCTATATAAATTTAAGAAAATTTAAGAAAATTTAATGAAAATATTTACTTTTTATATAATATGTGATAAAGTTAAATAAAATAAATATTGAGGAGTTCTAATTATGCAAACTCTATTAACAAAAAAACAAATTCGTAATTATATTTTGATTTATATTGATGAAAATTTAGAAAGGATTGATATAGAAGCTATAAATAAACTTATTAGTAAAGTGAATTTTAATGTCTGTGCAAAAAGCAAATATGAAACATTAAATAAAGATTTTAATAGTATGATTGAAGCTTTAACAAAAGTAAAAAGAGATAATGTTACATTATGGGATGTAACAAATTTTTATCGCTATTATAATACAATAAAACAACAACTTTTTTGACATATTCATTCCATCCTTATTATCTAAAATGGGAGATACCGTATTTTATACGGTATCTCTCATTTTTAGTATATTTTAAATTAATTTTGTACACAATATTAAAAAGTTAAAATAATAGGAGTATTTATGAGTAAAAAAAATAATCAAGTTGTTTATAAAAATATTGAACTGAATTTAGAAGCTATTAAAACAAGACTATTTAGTGATTTATCTTATGACCTTGTAATACGTGAATTTAAGTTTAGATATGAAAAAAAGGATATAAAAGCATTTCTTGTTTTTTTTGATGGTATGATAAACAAAGATTTTGTAAATGAAAATATTCTATTCAAAGCAAATTCAACTTATCAAAATACAAATAGTATAAAATGTGAAAATGCATCAGATTTTTTTAAGAATTTTATTATATCAAACTATTCTTTAGAAGAGTCATCAAGCTTTAATCAAATAATAGAAAAAATCTGTAATTCACACTGTGCTATATTTATTGATAATTACGATAAATGTTTTCTATGCGACATGATAAAATATGAACATAGAACAATTAGCAATCCAACATTTGAAAGTAGTGTTAAGGGAACTCAAGAAGCTTTTAACGAAGTTTTAAATATAAATACAGCTCTAATTAGAAAATATGTAAATGACTCTAATCTTATAATTGAAAAAATTCCAATTGGAAAACGTTCAAAAAATTCATGTGTTGTAATGTATATAAACAATTTAACTAATATGAAAATTGTAAAAAAAATAAAAAATAGAATTACAAATATTGATACAGATATTATACTTACAACAGATAATCTCTCTCAATTTATTGAAACCAATACTTTTAGTATTATTCCACAAATAATGCCAACAGAAAAACCAGATAGAGTAGCTAGCTTTTTAATGCAAGGCAGATGCGTTATACTTACAAATAATTCACCTATTGCAGGCGTTATTCCAACAACAATTATTGATTGGTTTCATTCTAGTGAAGATGGATATCTAAGAACACCATTTAATTTTATTTTAAAATTAATAAGAATTGCTGCAATTATTATTTCACTTTTCTTACCTGCGTTGTATATAGCTACTGTAACATATCATATTGATATTTTGCCTACAAACATTGCTATGATGCTTGCCGCTTCAAGAGATGCTGTACCGTTTCCATTTGTTGTAGAGGTAATTTTTATGGAGATCGCATTTGAACTTTTAAGAGAAGCTGAAACAAGAGTACCAACAAAAGTAGGTCCAATTGTAAGTATAGTAGGTGGTCTTATTTTAGGTCAAATTGCTGTTGAGGCAAACATTATTTGTTCATTTACAATGATTATAGTTGGTTTTACTGGAATATGTATGTATGCCCTTCCAAATTATTATAGCTCTTACGGACTTAGGAACATGAGATATATTTTAATAATATTATCATTTGCAAATGGATACTTAGCTCTTAGTTTTGGTGTATTTATATTTTTACTAATTCTTGCAAATTCTTACTCAATTGGAACAAGATTACTTCCAAGTTTTTATATCGATAAAAATAGAAATGTTATACAACAAATATTTACAGAACCCGTTTGGAAAAGAGAAAATAGACCGTATTATACAAAAGCAAAAGATAAAACTTCGCAACCAAGTATATCAAGAAGGTGGTTATTTAATGAGAAAAAATAGTGATTTTAAAAATATAAGCTATGTAAATTTTGAAATGATTTCAATGATGATAACTTTGATGTCATGTGCTTTTATAAGTTACTCACCAATAAGAATCGTAGAAAAATGTGGAAGTGCATCTGTAATCGGAATAATTTTTATATGTTTAGCTGTATATATATTCTACTCAATTATACTAAAAGCTGTATTTAAAAATGAATATGATATATTTAGTATAATAAAAAAGTCATACCCACCTATATTACAAAAAATTATTGGAATTATTATATACTTTTTTATAATTTTATATATTTACCTTATAATATCAAACTTGCTATATAACCTTAAAGGCTCAATTTATACTAATTCAACTATCTTTTCAATATCTATATTCTTTATTGTTGCACTATATTTACTTAGCAAAAAAGGATTTAATGCAACATTTAGAATAGTAGGCTACGTATCATTTACAATAGTACTCTATATTATTTTTCTATTTATAATGTCAATAAATAAAGTAGATATAAATAATTTCTTTCCAATTATGGGAAATGGCTTTAACGATATATTTGTAAATAACTTAATAAATACTGGTATATTTGTACCTTTATTTTTCTACCTTTTCTTTGGTGGTAAAGTTGCTCATAATAAAAAACGTAGTGTATACAAAAACTTTAATATCATAATGTTAGTATTTACATTAGTATACGCAATTTTAATATTTTGTTTTATAGGTACAATTCCTGTAGAAATTATATCATCAAGGTATACCCTACTACTTGATTTATCTTCACTCATATCTCTAACGCCACTTTCACTTAAATTAACACCAATTATGATATTTGTATTTTCACTTTTGATATTTATATCAATTTCGTTTTGTCTACTTTGTGGGTTGTATAACATACAAAGATTAAATGTAGTTAAAGATTACTCAAAATATGTACTTCCAAGTGTTATTATATTATTAATTATGTTTTTAATACCTATTCCATTATCAACTTATTACATAATTTTAACTATATTCTACATTTTATCTATAGCAATTACATTTGCTTTTCCAATTATAACATTAATTATATACTATATAAGGACAAAATGGGGATGTAAAAAATTTAATAACAATAAATTAAAAGAAGATTTTGTAGAAGAGGTGGATCTAAATGAGTAATTCTAACTATGTAATTGATAAAAAAAGAAATCCATTTTTTACAATTATAAAAATAATTGTAATAGTTATAATTCTAGTGTTAATGGTTGGATTAAATAATTCAGTTGATACTAACAATTTATGTTTTGCAAATATTATTGGTCTTGATAAGTCACAAACTATACCAAGTAATTTAGAAGTAACTTTTCAATTAATAACTCCAAAATTAAAAGATGGAAATTCCGTATCAACTGAAAATAAATTAGTTAAAGTTATTGATAAAAATTCTCTTGATTTAGCTGTATCCGACCTTCAAGATTATATTAATTCAAGCATAGATTTTTCAAATACCAATGCAATAATTATATCTGAAGATTTGGCAAAAGAAGGAGTACAAAGATATATATCAAATATATCAAGTAATCTAAAATATAATAATAATATGTATATATTAATATGTGAAGGAAAAGCTAAAGATTTTATAAAATGTTTAGATAAAAATGATAGCATAAACTCTGTATCATATTTTGATATTTTAAAAAACGCACAAAAAAATTCTGCATCAATTAAATTCATAAATATAACAGAATTTTCTAACTTGCTTTTTACAAGTAATTCAGTACCTACGGCCCCAATATGTAAAGTAATTTCTGAAAATAGAGATAAAAATCAACAAAAAGAACAAGAATCCGATGAAAAAAATAAAGAAAATGAAAGTTCATCTAAAGATGATTCTAATAGTAGTAACTCTAATAAAAGTAATAGTTCAAATAAAGATGAATCAAAAATAGATATTGAAGTAGGTGGAATGGCAATATTTAAAGATGAAAAAATGATTGGAAAACTTTCAAGTGATGAAACTGCATACTATTTAATGCTAACTGATTATTTGGATTCATATGATACTAGTCTAGAACTAAACGAGCTTTCCGATAAATCTCAAAACAATCAATCCTCTTCCAAAAATGTTGAAATAAGTCAAACTGGAAAAGCAAAAATAAAAGTTGATACTAAAAATGATAAACCAAGAATTGATATAACTATTCCACTAAATATTATAATTTTAGATACTCCTGCTGGAGAATATAACTATCTAGATAACAACTATATTTCAGAAATCAAAAAAGAAGTTACAGAAATTTTAGATAAAAAAATGAAAGATTATATAAATAGAACTCAAAATGAACTTGATGCTGATATAAATGAATTTTATAAATATTGTAGAAAAAATTTTTTTACAGTAAAAGAATATGAATCATACAATTTTGAGGAAAAGTACAAGGATGCTAAAGTAAATGTTAAACTTAATATAAGCTTTAATGATTCAGGATTAAACATTGAAAAGTAGACCAAAAAGGTCTACTTTTCTTAATATAATTAACCTATATAAAATAAATAAATCTTCACATTATGTTTATTAGCATTATATTTTTTACAAGTTTGTTAATCTGAAATTTATAATATTAAGAAAATATATTTATTTTTTTCTTTTTATCTTCCAAATTCCATTTTTAGTTGAGCCCACTCTTTCAATAATTCCACTATCTTTCAATTTTTTAATATTATAAGAAATACCATCGCGAGTCAATCCTAAAGCCTCTGACATTTCTATTTGGGTTATACTTGGCTTAGTTTTTATTAAGTTTAAAATTTTTTCTTGTGTAGTTTCTTGTGCAGTTTCTTGTGTAGTGCTTTTTGCTGTTTCATATATAGTATTTTTTATCATTTTAAGCATAAACTCAATAAATTTGGTAGAATTCCCATCTTTATTACACTCGTCAATAATCTTATAATATTCATCTTGATTTTTCTTTATCATACTTTCTATAGGCAAATAAGTAAAAGCCTTTTCAAAATGTGATAAAATTACTGTTTGCCAAAGTCTTGCTGTTCTTCCATTACCATCAGAAAATGGATGTATAAACACGAATTCATAGTGAAATACTGAAGAAAGTATAAGTGGATTAACATTATCTTTATTTTCAATCATCCAATTAAATAAGTTATCCATTAGTTTAGGTACCAACCTATGTGGTGGAGCCACAAATATCTTAATATCTCCATCATAAACAGCTTCACCATGATTTCTAAATTTTCCAGCATCCTTTTCAATTAAAAAAGTTAATATACCATGTATCTTCTTTAAATCATCTACAGAATATGGATTTACTTCATCAATTTTTTCATAAGCCTCATAAGCATTTTTTACTTCTTGAATATCTTTTTTTTCACCAATTACCATTTTACCATTAATTACATCTTCAACTTGAAATAAAGATAATTGATTATTTTCTATTGCCAAAGAAGAATGTATCGATTTTATTCTTGTTTTTCTTCTTAATTCAGGATATCTATTTAAACCTTCAAAATAATTAAACTCACCAATTTTTTTCATTATGTCGGAAACATAATTTAACATTTTATCTGTTATCATATAAGGTGGATAATTTTCCATATTTAAAACCTACCTTTCATGTTTATTATTTTCATAAATACTATTAAAAATCTACTCATAAGCTTTATCATATTATTTTGCTGTAGTATTTACAATTCATGTTACATCAAATAATTCACTGATAAAATAATAATCTAAATTATTACTTACAAATGAAAATATACTTAATAAATACACTTTTATTATATTTTATATTTAATTTTTTTTCAATACTCCACAACTTATTATTTCATAATTTTAAACTTTAGAAAGCTAAATATTAATTTTAATATAAATTGTTCTAAAATATAGTTAACATATTTCTTGCAATTTCGATAAAATAACGGTATAATATTTGTATGAGAACTATAATTGTAAAAAATATAAATAAAAAAACATACTTATCTAATTATATCTTTAAAACTTTCCCAAATTTAAGTAAAGGAAAGTTTTTTAAATCCTTAAGAAATAAAGATATAAAAATTAATGAAAAAAGAGTAAATAAAGATATAATTTTAAATGATAAAGATGAAATCAAGCTATATATATCAGATAATATCCTCTTTAATCTTCCTCAAAAGTTAGATTATATTTATGATGATCAAAACATTGCAATAATATTTAAACCCCAAGGTATTTTATCTAATGATGAAACAAAAAATTCGGATGAACCAACTTTAGAAAGCTTAGTAAAAAAAGAAAATCCAAACTATATTATATGTCACCGTCTAGATAGAAATACTGCAGGCCTTGTGATATTTGCAAAAAATGATATAGCATATGCAAGTATACTATCTGGCTTTAAAAATAACAGTATAATTAAGGAATATATAGCATACGTTTCAGGTAGTAACTTTAAAAATAAAGAAGAAACATTAAACCAGTATATATCTCTAAATAAAAAAGATGGAATATCTAAAATATATGAAAAGAATAATGAAAAAAATAGCTTAAAAAGTATCACAACATCCTATGAAGTTATATATACTAATACAAAAAGAGATTACTCTATACTAAAAGTTTTTATACATAATGGAAAGACTCATCAAATACGTGCCGTTTTATCAAATATTTTTCATCCTATTATAGGGGATTCAAAATATGGTAAAAACGAGATAAATAAAAAATTTAACAAATATAGACAGCTTCTTTTTGCTGTAAAATATAAATTTAATTTTGATAGTTCTTCTAAGCTTTCTTACTTAAATAACAAGGATATTATACTTGATAAAAGTTATTATTCAAATTATATAGGAGACAATTTATGAAAAAACTTCCAAAAGTAATTAACATATCGTATAAAGTTGATAGAATAAATGAGAAAAAAATATCATTAATAAATATGATATATATTTTTATTATCTGCTCATTTCTAGGCTGGGGATTTGAAGTGATTTTTTGTTACTTTAAATTTGGTTATATAATGAATAGAGGAATGTTATATGGACCATTTTGTTCTATTTACGGAATAGGTGGAATTATTTTATACCTTCTATTTTATAACGTAAAAACAACTAAAAATAATATTGTCTATACATTTATAACTGCAGCAATAATACTTGGAGCTTTTGAACTTTTAAGTGGATTAATATTAAAATATGTTTTCAATACACAAATGTGGAACTACGATGGTGAATTTCTTGAAATTCTAAACTATACTACAGTTCCAATAATAATTGGATGGGGAATTCTTGGAACTATTTATTTATATTTAATTCAACCAATTTTACTTAAAATAATTTCACTAATCCCACTTTCTTTTGTAAAAAGACTTGCAATAATAATTGCATTTATATATGTTCTAGATTTTGGAATATCTACACTAAATATAAGTTTAAATCCTGAAGTGTTATATAAAATGGTTAATCCAAATATTTAAAGACGGCAATGCCGTCTTTTTCCTTGTAAATTATATATATTTTTAATTTAATACATATATAGAATAATTTAAAATAGCTGCAAATACAAGCCATAAAACATATGGTATTTGTAAATAGAAAGCTAATTTACTTGATTTATAAAAATAATACATCATGACCAAAACAAGTAATAATAGTAATAATAGCCAAATAAATGCAAATAAGAAACTTTCAAATCTAAAGAAAATCATAGTCCAAAGTGCATTTACTATTAATTGTATGGCGTAAAATATTAAACCTGTTTTTTTATACTCACTATCACTTTCATATACTAAATACGATGATATTCCCATAAGTATATAAAGTATTCCCCATGCCATTGGAAATAAAATTGCAGATGGAGCAAACACCGGCTTTTTAATGTTATCAAAAAGTGACATTGAACCACCAAGTAAAATTCCAAGAAAGCCTATAAAAACTGGTATAAGTATACTTATTACTATATACCATATTTTTTTCTTATCCATATATAATCTCACCTACTATTATTATATTCTCTCTTTTTTTTCTTATTCATTTATTTTAAATTCATACTTGAATAAAATGAATTTATTTACAAAAAATAAATAATATATATTTGGTGATTGTCTTATGGAAGAAAAGAAAATAAAAAAATGTAATTTTTATACATATTTTTGGGTGTTTTTTATAGGTTCTGTATTTGGATTTATATATGAAAGTATTTTAAGTTATTTTCAGTTTGGTCATATAATAAATAAACAAGAACTTTTATTTGGACCGTTTATGCCTGTATACGGAATAGGTGCAATAGTATTTTTATATATTTCAAACAAATTTAAAAGTATCTCCATGATATTTATACTTACCACTCTATTTGGTAGCCTAGTAGAATACCTTTACTCTTTTATGCAAGAATATTTATTTGGAATATTATCATGGGATTATTCATTTACTTCTTTAAATATAAATGGAAGAATAGCCCTTCTATATTCACTTGGCTGGGGCTTTCTGGGTATAATTTCATGTAAATTTTTTATGCCATATATACAAAAATTTATATTTAATTATCCTAAAATTCAATTTAAACTTACATCATATATACTAATTATTTTTATGATATTTAATATATCTATTACAAGTATAGCATTATATAGAAAAAAGCAAAGATATTTTAATGTTCCTCCACAAAATATTTTATCCAAAATAGTTGACAAGTATTATCCTGATTCAAAAATAAATTCAATTTTTGAAAATCAAAAAATAGTATATGATAAAGTAAAATAGTGCTCATCTACTAAACATATATTACATTGACAATAACAATTTACCATGTTATAATTATGTTATTCGAATACACAACCTAAACTTTAATAAGAAAGGATAATCATTATGCAGACTGTAAATTTTACAAAAGATTACTTTGATTTTATTCAGAAAAATACGCTTCTTACATTGGAACAAGCACAGTGGTTTACACAAAATGAAGGTTTCATTCCACTTCCAAGAAAATGTAACAAAAAAAATATATATGTTATATTTTCTGAAAGACATCCACATTTTTTTCTCACATTTAAAGAGAAAAAAATTAAACAATATAGAATTTCAAAAGTTTCAGTTGAATCAAAACCAACTTGGGCATCTTTTGAGGAGTATATCATTGTAGTTGAACTTGAAAAGTCAAAATTTAACACACATTACTATTTTGATTCATTTTATGGTACAAAGATTATACATAAAACAAAGCTTCCGAAAGCATTTTCAAATTCAAAAATTAAAGTACATATATAAAGTACGCTTTAAATAACTTTAAAAGACTTGGATTATTTTCCAAGTCTTTTTTCTATTAGTTTTTGAAGAATTTGAACAGCATTAGTTGCCGCTCCTTTTCTAATATTGTCAGCCACACACCACATATTTATTCCGCTCTTTACGCTATAATCCCTTCTTATTCTTCCAACAAAAACTTCATCTTTTCCATCTACAAATGTTTGAAGAGGATATATTTCCTTCTTAGGATCATCTAGTAATACTATCATTTCTTCTCTACATAAATTTTGTTTTAACTCTTGCATATCAAATTCTTCTTCAAATTCTACATTTATACTTTCTCCATGACAATTTAAAACAGGAACTCTTACGCACGTAGCAGTTATATTTAAGTCTTTTATACCAAGTATTTTTCGTGTTTCCTCAATCATCTTCATCTCCTCTTTAGTATAATCATTTTCTAAAAATACGTCTATTTGAGGAATACAATTATTACGAATTGAATACTTAAATTTATTTTTAGTATTATTTTTTAAATCTTCAATTCCACTTAATCCAGCACCAGATACAGCCTGATAAGTAGAATACACAATTCTTTTTATTTTATAATATTTATTTAATATATTAAGTGGTATAACAGCCTGAATTGTAGAACAATTTGGATTAGCAATTATCCCGTTATTTTCATATGCTCTTTCAATATTCACCTCAGGTACAACAAGTGGAACATCATCCTTCATCCTAAACGCACTACTATTATCAATTACAGTACATCCATTTTTTGCCGCAATAGGTGAAAATTTTTTACTTATTTGTCCCCCTGCTGAAAACAAAGCATAGTCAAACCTTTTATTATCAAAAGATTTATCTGTTAACTCCTCAATTTCATATTCTTTATTCATAAACTTTATCTTTTTACCCTTAGATTTACTTGAAGCTAAAAGAACATATTCATCTATATTTAAATTTCTTTCTTCCAAAACTTTAAGAAACGTCCTACCAACTACTCCTGTAGCACCAACTATTGCACATTTTATCATAAAAAAGTCACCTCTAGTAAACAATATACTAGAGATAACCTTCATTTATGAATATTTTAATGCAAAATACGTCAAATTATATACTAACTGTTATTATCTGTTGTATCTGGTTTTATATATTCAAAAGTCCTAATTCCTTTTTTATTCATACTCATATTCATATTAAGTACATCGTTAGAAGTTAATGTAAAGTATTCTCCTTCATAATCTCCAAAATCAAAGAAGATCTTTCTAGCTCTTGGAAAACCATACACATAACATACAACTTGTCCATCTTTTAGAAATACAAGTTGATTCATTCCTTTATTTGTAGCTTTTGTTATCTTATCCCATTTATATCCAACAACTTCATATATTTTTTCAATAGGTACATCTGGTTTAAAGGTATAAAGTGTATCCCACTCAAATGGTATATCCTCTCTAATATCTCCAACGTATAAGCTTTCACCTTTTTTTATTTCATATTTGCATAAATTCCTATTTAATTTATCTGCATTTTTAGACCAAATATCCGCAAAAAACATTCTGTATATTACAAAAGTAATTGAACCAATTAACAAAATAATACCACAGATTAAAAATATAATATCATTTTTCTTCATTTTAACCACCTTTATATATTTACCTTTAATCCTTTTTTAATAAACTCATCATGTTTTTCTTGTAAGCTTCAACTCCTGGTTGATCAAAAGGATTTACTCCTAACATATATCCACTTATTGCACATGCTTTTTCAAAGAAAAATATAAGCTGACCAACATTATATTCTGATACATCTTCCATATTTATTACCATAACCGGTACGCCACCATCTACATGAGCTTTTAATGTACCAAGATAAGCCTGTTTATTTATATGATCAATTTCTTTTCCAGATAGATAATTTAGATTATCATCATCTTCACTATATTCTGGGAATTTTATAAATGTTCTATCAATTTCCACATTTATCACAGTTTCAAATATATTCCTTGTTCCCTGTTGTATAAATTGTCCCATTGAATGAAGGTCAGTTGTAAAATTAACTCCAGCTGGAAAAATTCCTTTATTTTCTTTTCCCTCACTCTCACCAAATAGTTGTTTATACCATTCGATAAAATACCTAAATGATGGCTCATAGCTTGCAAGTAATTCGATCGTTTTTCCTTTTTGATATAGGACATTACGAATAATTGCATATTTGTAACAATCATTAGCCTTAATATTTCTTTGATTAAACACATGAGAAGCAAATAACGCTCCATCTAGTATATCATCTATGTCAATATTTGCAACTGCCATAGGAAGAAGTCCTACAGGAGTAAGCACTGAATATCTTCCTCCAACATTATCAGGGATTACAAACATTTCATATTCATTTTTAACTGCAATGTCATGTAACACACCTTTATTTGCATCAGTTGTAACATATATTCTTTGTGCTGCTCCTCTTATTCCATATTTTTCTTCTAAAAACATCCTAAGTATTCTAAATGACATTGCTGGTTCTAAAGTAGTACCAGATTTAGATATTACATTTATTGCAACATCTTTATCTTTTATATATTCAATTAAATCATATATATACTTTGCACTCATATTATTTCCTGCAAAAATAATCTGTGGATGTTTTCTATCATTTAATGACTCCATATTTGAAAACTGGCTACTAAATAAATCGATTACAGCTTTTGCACCTAAATATGATCCACCAATTCCAACAACTATAAATACATCTGCTTGTTTTTTTATTCTATCTGCCGCATTTTTTATTCTATCTATTTCTTCGTCATTTCTATTTTCAGGTAATTTAAGCCATCCTAACATATTTCTGCCCATTCCACTTTTGTTTTCTAACATATCATGAGCTTCATAAGCTTTTTGTTCTAGTAGCTCTTGTTCCTCTTTACTTACATAGGGAGCAATTCCTTTAATATCTAAAGATATTGATTTCATAACCTACCTCCTATACATATTTTTCCGTTAGTTTTTTTACAATTTCTTTTGCTTTTTCCATGTTTTCTTCAAATGATTTTTCATCTAATTCTAAAATATTTTTAGATAATACTAAATCCATAGCTTCTGCTAATTTTTTCATATCATCTTCTTTTAATCCCTTAGTTGTGCATGCTGCAGTTCCCACTCTTATACCACTTGTTACAAAAGGACTTTCAGGATCATTTGGAACAGCATTTTTATTTACCGTTATATTTACACTATGAAGTAAATTTTCAGCTTCTTTTCCTGTCATTTTTTTATTTACAAGATTAATAAGCATTAAATGGTTATCTGTACCACCTGATACTAAATTATATCCTCTTTTTAATAGCTCATCTGCAAGAGTTTTACAATTTAATACAACTTGATGTATATATTCTTTGAATGAAGGATCTAAAGCTTCTTTAAAACAAATTGCTTTTGCTGCAATAATATGTTCAAGTGGTCCTCCTTGAATTCCTGGAAATATAGTTTTATCTATTTGTTTTGCATATTTCTCTTTGCAAAGTATTAATCCACCACGTGGCCCTCTAAGAGTTTTATGTGTTGTAGATGTAACAAAATCTGCATATGGCACTGGTGACATATGTTCTCCAGTACAAACAAGTCCTGCAATATGTGCCATATCCACCATAAGATAAGCACCTACTTCATCGGCAATTTCTCTAAATTTAGCAAAATCTATTTTTCTAGGATAAGCACTTGCACCTGCAATTATCATTTTAGGCTTACATTCTCTTGCTTTATTTAATACATCTTCATAATCAATATACCCATCTTCTGTTATACCATATGAAATAATGTTATATAACTTACCAGAAAAATTTACAGGACTTCCATGAGTTAAATGCCCACCATTTGAAAGATCCATTCCCATTACTGTATCACCAGGTTTTAACATTGCCATATATATAGCCATATTAGCCTGACTTCCACTATGTGGTTGAACATTTGCATGTTCTGCTTTAAATAACTCTTTAGCTCTTTTTATTGCAAGAGTTTCAATTTTATCAACATTTTCGCAACCACCATAATATCTTTTTCCTGAATATCCTTCAGCATATTTATTCGTAAGTATTGAACCCATAGCTTCTAATACTGCTTTACTTACAAAATTTTCTGAAGCAATAAGTTCTATGTTATTTTCTTGCCTTTTTTTCTCATCATTTATATAATTAAAAATTTCTATATCTTCTTTTTCGATACTATCCAAAATATCACCCCATTTTCATTATCAATAATATCATAATTTATGTTATTTTTCAATAAAGATATATTTATTATTGAAAAAATACAAAAAATAATATATTATAGTATATGATTTATAAGTTATATTATTATCTTTAAGGAGGAAGAGTATGAATAACAAAATATATACAAATTTAAATGATTGTATAAATGACGTTTTAAGTCTTAGTAGTAATTATGCATGTGAAGGTGTAGAAAAAAACATAGGAGGTCCATTTGGAGCAGGGATTATTCAAAAAATAGATAATAGTTACAAAATAATTTGTATTGAAAGAAATACCGTTATTTCTTCAAAAGATGCAACAAGTCATGCTGAGATAAATGCAATACGAAAAGCTAGTAAAATTCTTGATAGATATAATTTAGAAGATTGTATTTTAGTTACAACCGCAAAGAGTTGTCCTATGTGTCTTTCAGCTAGCTGTTGGGCAAATATTCCAGTTATCTATTATAGCGTAGATTATAGCGAGGCTACTGCAAGTGGCTTTAGAGATGATGCAATTGCAGAATATATTAAAGGAAATAATACAAATTTAATAAACGAAGTACAAGTAAAAAATGATATATGCTGCAAACCTTTTAAAATTTGGAACGATAAAAAAGATAAAATGCAATATTAATATAAATTATAACTTTTTAAACTAAATTCCCAGTAACTAATAATAGTTTCTGGGAATTTTTAATATTTCTGTTACTTTATTTCATCAAGCAGCATATATCTTAAATATTCGGGCCTATTTAATTTTACCAGTTTTTGGTTGTAAACTTTTACCTCATCTACAGCTATGTCCATACATTCTTCCAGCCAATATGCAACCAAATGTCTATGGCAAAATTCATTTTCTTTTTCATAGCATAAAAGTATTTTTCCATCTAAATCACTATATACTTTAATAGGATCCAAAAATTTTAGCACCCTGTTATAGTATTCATGAATGTAAAATCTAGTATTTTCCTTTTCTGGTATTTTACCTTTATTATCTTTCCATTTTCTAAAGAAATCGTACTTTGGTGCAAGAGAAGAATATGCATTGCCATAAAATCCTGCATTTTTTCCTCTGTCACCTGAAATTGATACACACATATCACCTTTACAATTTAAATAACAGCCAGTATAAAGCATAAAATTTCATCCTTCCTTAGCAAATATATTTAAAACTATTATACTAACTTTCTTGTATATTTTCAAGTATATTTTTTAAATTTTGATACTCACTATAGATAGCTTCATTTGCATATTTTTCCCATTCATCTTTTTGATCATTTAAAAGATAATTTCTCATTTTTGTTGCAGATATATTAAAACAATTTCTATCAACTAGGACCTCTGTTATATTTTTTACAGTATTTTTATCAAAACATTTAAAGATATCTTTATCTTTTCCGTAAATAATACACTCGGGCCTTTTACCTAAAACTTGTGTTGCTTTATTTAAAACATACTCTCCCCACTTTGGAGACAAATCATCTTTATTTTCTAAATCCTTTAGTGGTTTTATTATAACATTCCCCTTTTTTATATCTTCTTTGTAAATCATTTCAATTAAGTTTTTTCTATATTCATAATCGTATGGATTCCTAGAAGATGTTTTTTCTCCAGCTGATCCAACAAATATAAGTAAAGTTTCACACAAACTTCTACCAATATTTATTATTTTTTCATGTCCATTATGTATATGTTGAAATCTTCCAACTATTATTCCTGTATTAAATACCTTCATTTTTCCTCCAATTAAATTTTTAATTATTATACCACTTAAAGATTTTTAAGTAAATAACAAAATGCAATAAATTAACATATAATGAAATGGGAGGTAATAAAATGAATGATTTAAAAGTTGTAATCGATGCTGGTCACGGTGGTACAGACCCTGGCGCTGTTTCAAATGGGGTAAATGAAAAAGATTTAAACCTTATGATAGCAAAATATATGCTTGAAAGATTTTTAGAAGCAGGTGTACCTGCAACACTTATTCGTACTACTGATGAAACAATATCCCCAACAGAAAGAGTAAAAAGAATTCTTGAAGCTTATGGCAATAACCCAAATGTAGTAGTAATTTCCAATCATATAAATTCTAGTGATACACCAAATGCGGAAGGGGCAGAAGTAATTTATGCACTAAGAAATACAGATAAACTTGCAACAAACATATTAAATTCACTTAAAAAAGCAGGTCAAAAAGTAAGAACAGTATATCAAAGACGACTTCCAAGTAATCCAAACAAAGATTATTATTTTATACATAGAGATACTGGTTCAACACAACCTGTAATTGTAGAGTATGGATATATAAATAGTCCTGCAGATTTAAAAAGAATTCAAGATAATTACAAAAAATATGTAAATGCCGTTGTAAGTGGTGTACTTGAAACTTTTGGAATAAATCAAAACATAGTAACTCCAGAAAAAAAAGAAAATTCAAATACATATACTGTAAAAGCTGGCGATACTCTTTGGAATATAGCAAGAAAATATAACACTACTGTTGAAGAAATTATGAAATTAAATAATTTAAAAAATGATTTATTAAGTATAGGTACAGTTCTAACTATTCCTGAAATAAGTCAATCAACAAGTACAAATAGGTACACTGTAAAAGCTGGTGATACTCTTTGGAATATATCAAAAAGATACAATACCACTGTTGAAGAACTTATGATGTTAAATAATTTATCAAATGATTTAATAATGATAGGCCAAGAATTAATTCTTCCAAATACTAATGTACATATTGTAAAAGCTGGTGACACACTTTGGAATATTGCCAAAAGACATAATACGACAGTTGAAAATTTAATGAAAATAAACAATCTTTCTAGCGATCTAATTAAAATCGGTCAAGTAATTAGGTTATAACGGTAAATTTATATTAATTTTTTTAGATATAGAAAATCCTTGTAAATCAGTTACATAAACTGTTACAAGGATTTTATTATTATAAATGGTGCACCATCAGGGACTCGAACCCTGGACAAATTGCTTAAGAGGCAACTGCTCTACCAACTGAGCTAATGGTACATCCACATCTAAAATTATACTATTTTTTATTAATGTTGTCAATAGTTTTTTTATAAATTTAATACAAAAGCAGCCTAGTTAAATACTAGACTGTTTCATTTATTTATCCTTTTTTAATTCTTCAAATCTCTTAATCTTCATTGTTGTAGTTTTAACAAATGGTTCATGTTTAATTTCTAATTTTTTTATTGATTTATACGGTGCCATAGTTTTATTTACTTTCTTTATGTCTTCCCATATCATACTGTATAATTCATCGTCAGTAGGTCTTTTAGAAGCATATTTTTCTTCTATATACTCTTCATTTAAAGTAACTTTACATGATACTACTAAATCTTTTCCTGTACCATTTTCACTTTTTCCATAAACCATTGATTCATCTACAAGTGGTATTTTATTTACAAGTTGTTCTATCTCTTCTGGGAAAATATTTTTTCCATTTGGAGTAACTATAACATTCTTGTTTCTACCTGCAATAACTAAATTTCCTTTTAAATCAAAATAGCCTAAATCTCCTGTATAGAACCAACCTTTTTTTAGAGCTTTTTTAGTTTCAGATTCATTCTCGTAATATCCCATAAAGACATTATCACCACGTATAATAATTTCACCAACATTGCTATTTTCATCTTCATTTGCACTTAAATCAATCCTTATTTCATCACCATAAACTGCTTTTCCAACTGTACCTGGTTCTCTATCGTTAAGTCTATTTCCTGCAGCAAGTGGAGCAGTTTCAGTAAGGCCATATCCCTGTAAAAATTTAAATCCAAATCTCTCCATTTTTTTATGAACTTCTTTATCAAGAGGTGCTCCTCCACAGAAGAAATATTTTAAATTGCCACCTAAATTCTTTTGTACCTCTTTAAACACACTTCTTCTTAAGTCAATTCCTACTTTACTAAGTCCTGTAGTAATTCCACCCATAAAATTAACAAGCTTTGTTTTTCCTTGTTTCTCAATTGTCTTTTCAATTCTAGCTGCCATTTTCTCTACTAATTCTGGTACAACAACCATAAAATCAGGTTTAATTTCTTGTAAATTTTTAACTATATATTTTAATCCTTCACAAATTGCAATAGTACCACCAACACTTGTCATGAACAAATATGATAATGTAAATTCTAAAGTATGATGAAGTGGTAAAACTGAAAGACAAGTATATTTTCCAAACATTGGAACAATATCATAACATGAATATATATCAGCACAAATATTCTTGTGTGATAACATTACACCTTTTGATGCAGCAGTAGTTCCTGAAGTAAACAACAATATACTAAATGCTTCTCTATCAATTTTTGCATCAATATACTCCATTTCACCTGTATCAACTAACTCTTTTCCTTCTTCTATAAGCTGATTATATGAATAACTTTCGTCATCACTTTTTTCTTTTGACATTTCAATATATATCATATCTTTTGGAAGTTTATTTTTTATACTTTCAATTACTTCTTTTCTTCTACTAGAGTATACGATACATTTTGAATTAGATCTCTTTAATAAATTAAGTACTTCGTTTCCAGGTAATTCCTTATCAAGTGGTACAATAACACCAACACCACAAACAACTGCAAGATATGTTTCATACCATCTCGAACTATTTTCTCCAATTACAGCTACTTTCTCACCACTTAAGTTAAATTTCTTTAACATTATCGTTCCTAAAGCATTAATATTTTCTTTAAGCTCTGAGTAGCTTTTATTTTTAAATTCTTTTGAGTTATCCTCTTTTTCTATAAATGCTGTTTTATTTCCATACTTATCAAATTTTATATTTAACAAATCCTTTAAAGAATTCATTATTTTTTCTTGTTCCATTAAAATTCCCCCTAAAAAGTATAATTAAATTATATATTTATTTTATTACAATGTCAAGATATAAAAAAAACATACAATTTGACTTTTTATGTAAAATATGCTATAATGTTAGTATGTAAAAAATTAAAAAATTTGCTAAAATTAGTAGATATTTAAATTGTTTAAACTATAGACAAGTTATATAACAAAAATATAACCCCCACCTTAAGTTTATTTACTCAATTTGTTTTACTGATTTAGCTCTAAGCTCAGGGGAGGGCTTTACAATGAAAGAGTTTTTTAAAAATGTAATTGCAATTTTGTTCTTAATGTTCACATTTTGCCTTATTATATTTACATGTGTAAATACAGAAAATGGTAACTTTGAAATTTTACCAAGTTGTTTTGCAATAATGTTTTTGATTTTAGCAATTACCGTAACAATTGCAAAACATAATGACAGAAAAGAAAAGCAAGAAAAAAGAGAAAGAAAAAATCAGCTTTACAGAAAAAAAATTGAACAAAGGAAAAAAGCTGAACTCCTTGCCAATCAGGACGAAGTTATGAAATTTGCAACATCAGAATTATCGTATTCTGAACCACTTAAAGAAAGCAAAGTTGATAAAAGTCAGCAGGATTTCTTGAAGAAGGCCAATATTGCAATTCTTGCCTACCAGGAGGCATTACACAAAAACACCTCTCATAACTAATGAGAGGTGTTTTTTTATACCTTATGCCAATCTTCTATATCATCAGGACTTGTATCTTCAGACTGTTCAACCTTTAAAACTTGCTTTGGTTTTTGAATAGCCCTTTCAATTAAAGTATTTGCCTTGTTAACTATATCAGGAATTATATCTACCAATTTATCAACCGAAGTTGTTCCATTTACATTTAAAAGCTTTATCTGTCCGTCTTTTACTGTTAAAAATGCAACTGGTGATATATTTACACCGGCTCCACTACCACCACCAAAAGGAAGTTTAGCATTTTCTGAAAATTTATTTAATTTGTTTGTATTAAATTCACTACCTCCTGCAGCAAAGCCAAAACATACTTTAGATACAGGTATAATTACTGTACCATCTGGTGAAGTTACCATATCACCTACAATTGTATTAACATCTACCATGCTTTCAAGCGAAGTCATAGCTGTCATCATTAAATTTTCTATTGGATGTTTTTGATCTGACATTTTTCTTTTCCACCTTTCTTAACTTAAATATTATTTTTATTATTATATAAATAATATTTGCAAGTTGAAGATGAATTATACTATCTATTTTTATATTATATACTTCTCCACTAATATATGTTTTGTATCTTGTATTTTCTAAGTTAAATCTATTTATATTATTAGCTATAAACATATTTATTACAACATTAATTAAAGTAGATACATATACATTTAAAATTGTATTTATTAAATTTATCCCTAAATCCAATTTTAGTTTCTTTACATATATGCTATTAATAAAATTCTTTATATCTTTTGAATTTAACAAAGCTTTATTTATTTTTTCTCCAGTTAATGCTTTATCTAGCGCATTAAAAACTGAATTTATAACCATTTCAAGAGGATCATTAGAAACATTTTTATATAATTTTTTATCATCATTTTTCTTTTTATTTAAATCTTTTTTATATACTAAAATAAACCATAATAATTTTATTTTCAAATAATGTTTTTCTTTTACAGTTTCACTTTTGTACTTTTTTAATTTATTAAAAGTAGGTACTATTTCATGCTTTATCTCAATTTTTATTGGAAAAACAAAAAGCATTATAAATAATAACAAAAGAATAATAGATACAGTATATATAATCCACATTACTTACCACCCAGTATTATTATTTACAATATGGTAAATTTTATGCAATTGACACACGTTCAATATTATGGTATAATATGGTTACAAAAAAATATAAAAATTTAACTCTAAACTAGGAGGATTATAATGAACGAAAATATAATTTTTGCGTTAAACACTTTCGCTTATATTGCAATAAGTATTGTACTTGTATGGGTTACTTCTCAGGCATTTAAGACATTACTTAAAATTGCAATTACAAAGAATAAAAATTCACGGAATATAATAAAACAATTCTTTTCTGACGGTGATTTTCCATCATCTCATACTGCAGTTTCAGTAACAGGATGTATTGTTATTACACCAATAATTTACGAAGCTATTTATAACGCTACAAGCAAAACAGAAATTTTAGTTTGCATAGCTGCTGAAGTTAGCTTGCTATTATGGACTGCGATGGTAATTAGAGACGCTTTAGGAATTAGGATGAGTGTACAGAACAATGCACAAGTTACACATAGCCTTCTTAAAGAAACTAAAAAACATTGTATTGTAACTGATTCTCTACAAGAATTTTGGAATGATCTTGGTGATAAACTTAATATTAAAACCGGTCATATGCCACACGAAGTAATTGGTGGTTTAATTCTTGCATTAATATTTGGTATAGGAGCAAATTCTATCAGAACAGAAAACTGGGTAGTATTTATAATTGATATAATAATCTCTATTATATACTTTCTTCTTTCATATCTTTTCTTATCAAAAAAGATTGATTTACCAAAATTTATAGCTAAACTTTGGAAAGGGAGGAGTAATAAAAAATGATCTCTTTGATTGTTACGCTTATATTAGCTATCTTACTATTTAAACTTTTGTTTAAAGTTACTTCATGTCTTTTACAAGCGTTAGTAACTATAGTTGATATTATACTCTGGATAATTTTTATTTTTATTTTATTTTTTTTATTGTTTTAAGTAAGGCCATTCGCTTCCACGAATGGCCTTTTCTTAATCGTTATATTCCATTTGATATCCTATAATATCTAAATATTCTCCATCTTGAAGTCCAAGTTCTCTTGCCTTATCCATAACTCCCATTTTATTCAATACTCTTTGCATGTATTGTCTTGATTCCACATCAAATATATTAACTTTACTCATTAGTCTTTCTATAGGAGCACCAGTAACGTAGTATGTATCATTTTTCTTTTCTACATGCCACTCTTGATCTACTAATTCATCCTCTTCCTCTTTAATTACTTCAACAATATCTTCTTTTGGAATTTTCTTTAACTCTTCAGATACATAGTTTAGTAAATCATCTAATCCAATTTTAGTTGCAGCTGAAATTTTAAATAATTTTAACCCTTCTTTTTTACAAAGCATTTCTAAATCTTTAAGATAGCCTTCATCACTTAAACTATCCATTTTATTGGCAACAACAATTTGTTTTTTTGAGGCAAGTTTTTGACTATATTTTTTAAGCTCATTATTTATTAATTTAAAATCTTCTACTGGGATTCTTCCTTCACTTCCTGTAATATCAATTACATGCAATAAAAGTCTAGTTCTTTCAATATGTTTTAAGAACTTAAATCCAAGACCTACGCCCTCACTTGCATCCTCTATAATTCCAGGAATATCAGCCATCACAAAGGTATCTCCACTTTTAGTTTTAACAACTCCTAAAGCTGGTTCAAGTGTAGTAAAATGGTAATTTGCAATTTTAGGTTTTGCAGATGATACAGTTGAAATTATTGTTGATTTACCAACATTTGGAAAACCAATAAGCCCAACATCAGCAAGCATTTTTAGTTCAAGTTCAAGATTTCTTTCTACACCTTTATGGCCTGCCTCAGAAAAATTTGGAACTTGTCTTGTAGGAGTCGCAAAATTCATATTGCCTTTTCCACCTTTTCCACCTTTAGCTACTAAAAACACATCATCTTTTTTTGATAAATCAGCAATTACAATATCCTTATCTACATCTCTTACTATTGTACCAAGTGGTACACTTATGTACAAGTCCTGACCTGATTTCCCAGTTTTTCTTGCGCCATCACCGTTTTTACCATCTTCAGCCCTAAATTCTTTTTTATATTTAAAATCGAGTAGCGTTGATGTGTTTGGATCAACTTTTAAATATATATTTCCACCTTTTCCACCATCACCGCCATCTGGACCACCAGCAGCAATATATTTTTCCCTTCTAAAACTTGTTGCACCATTACCACCATTTCCAGCTTTTACTTTTATTTTTACATAATCAATTACCATCTAAATTCTCCTTTTACTCAAAATAGTCTATTTTCATTGCTTTCTTTACCTTTTTCATTGTCTCACTAGCTTTATATCTAGCTTTTTTTATTCCGTTTTTTAAAACATCGTCTATGATTTCAGGATGCTCCTCATAATATTTTCTTTTTTCTCTTATTGGTTTTAAGTACTCACATATATTTTTAGCAAGTTCTTTTTTACAAGCGACGCAACCTCTTTTTCCCTTTTTACATTCTTCAAATATACACTCTTTATCTTTTTGACTAAACATCTTATGATAGTATCCTACCATACATACTTCAGGATTTGCCGGATCGTCTTTCCTTATTTTTGAAGTATCTGTTAAAGCTCCCATAACTTTTCTATTTATTTCCTCTTCGCTATCAGACAAATATATTGCATTACCTAAGCTTTTACCCATTTTGGCGTTCCCATCTAGTCCTTTTACTCTAGCCATCTTTCCAACTAAAGCTTCGGGTTCAACTAAAGTCTCACCATAAATAGCGTTAAATTTTCTAACAATTTCTCTTGTTTGCTCAATCATTGGAAGTTGATCCTCTCCAACAGGAATCAAATGTGCTCCAAACGCAGTAATATCTGCAGATTGACTTACTGGATATCCTAAGAATCCATAAGTTATACTCTCACCGTTATTTCCAAAAAGTTCCTTTTTCTGGGCTATTTCTGTTTTTACTGTTGGATTTCTCTCTAGTCTTGCAACAGTTACAAGATTTGAATAGAAAACTGTAAGTTCTGCAATTTCAGGAACCATTGATTGAATAAATACTGTTGTTTTTTGTGGATCAATTCCACAAGACAAATAATCAATGCAAAGTTGTTTTACAGAATTTCTAACCTTTTCTGGATTATTAAAGTTATCTGTTAAAGCTTGAACATCTGCAATCATTATATATTGTTCATAATCATCTTGAAGTTTTACTCTATTTTGTAATGAACCAAAATAGTGACCTATATGAAGTCTTCCAGTTGGTCTATCACCTGTTAAAATTATCTTTTTTTCTTCCATTATCATCACCTAATTTACTAAACATTATACATAATATTATACAATAAATGCTTAAAAAAAGCTAGTATCAATATAATTTTATTTAAATATTATGTCTATATTAATTACTTTTTTTGTAAATTTACTAATTTTTCTCTTTTTTTTGACATAATTATTGACTTTATAACACAAAGCATTATATAATAAATATAGTAGGATGGTATATAAATATATGATTATACATTTATACTACTTTAAGTTTTTTCTTATTTTTTATTCAAATCCAAATACTTTTTAGTATTTAATTTTTTAATGGAGGAATTCTTATGAAAAATAAACCAGTGAAAAATAAACCAGCTAGCATTACATATGAAATATCTTGCCTTCACTCTGGCGTAACTGGTTCATCAATTATCTTAATGATCCATTTTCCAAATGGAGATACTAGGCATATTCTTATCGATTGTGGAATGTATCAAGAGTTTGAATATAACAAATACAATTTTGATTTTCCAACTCAGTTTCATCCTGAAAATATTGATTATGTTTTTTTGACACATACTCATATAGATCATTGTGGAAGATTGCCGCTTTTGGTAAAGAAAGGGTATTATAACAATATCTATTGCACAAATGTTGCCAAAAGACTTCTTTGGCCAGCCCTTTTTGACTGTGCAAAGATATTGGATTATGAGTCTAGGAAGCTCAAAACATTTGTTGAACCTCTTTATGAATTAGAAGATGTAAAGAGAACTTTAAACAGATGTAGGGGATTAAATTACAATAATACCTTTAGTCTTGATGACAACTTGAATGTAACATTACTTGGTAATGCACATTTAATGGGTGCTGCTATGGTTCTTCTTCAGGTAAGTTATCCATGTTGTGAAACCATTAATTTACTTTTTACTGGTGACTATAATGTGAATAATTTATTCCAGGATATACCGGGCATTCCTAAATGGGTAAAAAATCTCAAGCTCATTGTTTTTCAGGAGTCAACATATGGCGATTCCACAACAGGATCAATTAATTACACATATGATGACACACTTCTTTCTCTTATTAATGAGAATAAAACAGTAGTTTCCCCTGTTATAGCTTGTGAAAGAGCTGAACAGGTTCTCTTAAAGTTAAAAAAATTACAGGATGAAAACCTTCTGTCAAAGTCGGTACCAATATATCTTGCAGGTTCTCTTGCAATTGAGTATTTTAAAATATTCATAGAAGAATCAAAGGTTGATTTCATACCTGAGAACCTCATATTAGTAAGTACATCAAATCATTTGAGTTTAGTTTCTGAAATGATTGGTACAAAAGATATATTAATTATTGATGAAATTCCGGGAGATGTTTTGCAATCAACTACTCCAAAAATCATATTAACCACATCCGGTATGGCAGATAAAGGAAAAGCACCGTATTATCTTTCTAGGCTCGTTCACCGGGAGGATGTTGCAATACTTTTTACTTGTTATTTGCCATCAAGTACATTAGGCTACACTTTAAAAAATGCCAAAAAGGGTCAGGACCATACTTTTAACATTTATGGAGTAAAAGTAAAGACTCAAATAAACTGTGATATATTTTGTTGCAATGAATTTTCCTCACATGCAAAAGCTGATCAGTTACTTGATTTTTTACGTATCTTTCCTAATCTTGTTGGTGTATTTGTAAATCACGGAGAAATTAAGACAAAAGAGATTTACTCTGAAATGATTGAAAAAGAATTAAATCCAATGTTTGTAGAAATACTCGATAGAAGTGTCTTCTACTCTATGTCTGAATTTGATATAATAAAAATAGCCTGTTCTAAGTACTCCACTATTGAAGAATTAAAACAAATTTCAAGAAAAGAGCGCAAGGATAGAAAAATCATTTCTAAAAAATCTAAACCTAAGTACAAAAACCAAACTACTCGAAAGATTAGAGCACTTCACATTTCATTTAGTTAACCCAAATATAAAAATCAATCACATTAATTTGTGATTGATTTTTTTATAATGATAATTTTACACTATATACTAAAATTTCTCAAAAAAGCAGATACATATAAATGTACCCGCTTTTTATATTTATTTTGTTTCCTCTACAGGATAAACGCTAGCCTTAGTTTTTGTTCTACCTTTTCTTTCGAATTTTAATACACCATCAATTTTTGAATAAAGTGTATCATCTTTACCAAGCCCTACGTTTGTACCTGGATGTATTTTAGTTCCTCTTTGTCTATAGATAATATTTCCAGCTAAAACAAATTGTCCGTCTGCTCTTTTTGCACCAAGTCTTTTAGACTCACTGTCTCTTCCATTTTTAGATGAGCTCGCACCTTTTTTATGTGCCATTTAAAATCACTCCTTTACGCTTCAATTTTTATTTCTTGTTTATTATTTAGTTTCTTCTTTTTTAGTTGTTGTTTTCTTTGCAGCAGTTGTAGTCTTCTTAGCAGTTGTTTTCTTAACTTCTTTCTTTTCTACTTCCTTTTTTTCTGCTTTATCTTCTTTTTTAGCTTTATCAGCTGTTGTTGTAATTTTTTCTATTTGAATTTTTGTATATGGTTGTCTGTGTCCTCTCATTTTTCTTTCATTTTTCTTAGCTTTATATTTAAATACTAAGATTTTTTTAGACTTACCATGACCAATAACAGTAGCTTTAACTTTAGCTCCTTTTACAGTATCAGTTCCAACAGTAACTTTTTTACCATCAGATAAGAATAATACTTTATCGAAAGTGATTTCTTTTCCTTCTTCAACTTCGTCCATTCTATCAACGAATACAATATCACCTTCTTGTACCTTGTACTGTTTTCCTCTAATTTCAACAATTGCGTACATTTAACTTCCTCCTTCTAACTTACTTGTTCTCGCCAATTAAGGTAGCAATACGCTTTTAAACCTGTTCTGTGCGGAATACCTAAATATTTTAACATTATTTTTACTATTTGTCAAGGAATTCTTTGAATTTAAGATATGCTTTTTCAAAAACATTGTTTAATTCATCTAATTCATCTTTTGAAAATTTAGATAAAACAAAAGATATTACCTCTTGATTTTCTTTCTTTAATCCTCCAGTACCAATTCTAAGTCTTGGAATATCTTTAGTGGCTAACTTGTTTACAATATCTTTCATTCCATTATGAGTTCCTGCACTTCCACTATCTCTATATCTAACACTTTCAAACGGAATATCAAAATCATCATAAATAACTAGTATATCATTATTATCAACTTTATACCAATTTTTTAGTTTAATAACTGCATCACCGCTTAAATTCATATATGTTTGAGGTTTAGCTAAAATCACTTTTTCATTATCTATGTTTCCTTCAATAATTTTACTGTTCTTAAAAGTTTTAAATTCTCCACCTAAATAATTTTTATTTAAAAAATCTAAAAACATAAATCCTAAATTATGTTTTGTATCTTCATATTCTTTTCCTGGATTACCAAGTCCAACTATTATTTTCATATTTCACATTCTCCTACTTTAATATTTTAATATTTAATAAGTACAAAAAACTTCAAAAGACTTGAAATTTTTATACATTTATTGTATATTATATATGAATTAGTTTTATAAGTCAAATAGTTTTATAACCTTATGAAAGGGTGATATATTTTGGTAGAAAATCTATTTAAAAAATTACATATAAAAACAAATCCAAATAAAATAATGACAATATTACTGTATGCGATTACAGTTATTCTTGTTTTTATGTCTATATCTAGAATGCTTGGATTTCTAGTTGGAGATGCGAGAATTGAAAATAAAATATCTCCATATCTTTATGCTATATTTTTAACAATTCCACCTCTGGCATTTTCATTTTTTGTAAATTCTGGAATTCCTAAAAATGATAGACAAAAAATTAAATTTTATATGGTAACATGTATTCTTTTTGGTGTTGTTTTGGGTGGTATGGCATGTACATGGATAAATCAAGGCTTTTGGTGGTTATTACAAAGGTTTCCAAATTATAACACTGTAAAAATGTATTTTCCTGAACTTTTTGCCCCAGCAATAAAAACAGCATGCTTTGCAGTACCTTTTGTTGCAATATTTAATATAATTGATTACTTTTTACTTATTTTAAGGGATGAAGACCTTCCAAAATCTATTGCTGGATTTTGTGGACTATCTCTTACAGGTGGAAATAAAGATAATGGAATGTTTACTTGCGAAACAATCATATGTAATGAAAAAGATTCAGCTATCCCTATAGTTGTTCCTGAGAAAAAAAGATATGAGGGTACTCTTGTACAAGGTGCTACTGGTACAGGTAAAACAGCAACTGTTCTACTACCAATGAGCGCATTAGACCTAGAAAGAAAATATTTCTTTAGAGAATACTCTAAAAAGATAGGCTATTCAATGTTAAAAAAAGGTATAGCATATATGAACGGTCCATTTAATAACGAATACATCAATAGAAACTTTTCTCTTTCTTACCTAAGACCAAAACGTGGCATGGAAGATGAATTTATGGAAAATGTAAAACCTGTAGTTCAATTCAAAGATAATGCAACAGGAAATATTACATATAAAGATATTGGAATTACAATCGTTGAAAATGACGGTAAATTTATTTCAGATTTTATTGGAGTTGCAAAGAACTTTGACATAGATGTTTTATCTATTGATCCAATAAATCCTGATACATTAAGTATTAATCCTTTTGCTATTGAAGATCCTGCTAAAGTTGCTTCAATAGTTGCAGATGTTTTAAACTCAATGTATGAATCACAAGGTGGTGGCGGTGCCGGAGATCCATTCTTTACACAAGTTACAATAGATGCATTCCAAAACTTATCAATTCTACTTAAAGAAATGTATCCAAGAATGAATAATGGTGAAGTTGCTTCTCTTGAAGACATGCTTGAACTTCTATATAACTTCGATAAAGTTGAAGAAATGACTGAAGAAATGAAAAAAGTACCTGAGCTTGAACAAAAATACAAATTATTAATTGCATATTTTGAAAAGAATTTCTATAAGCCATCTCTTAATATAAACGGATATGAAATTCCTGGAACAAGAGGTAGTGGAAGAAAAGATACAGAAAAATTCTTGTATGGAGCTATTACTCAACTTAATAACTTAATTAGGAACCCAGGACTAAAAAAAGCTCTTTGTGGTAAAACAAATATGATTAACTTTGATAAAGCTTTAGAAGAAGGTAAGGTTATTACTGCATGTTCTAGAAAAGGTGATCTTGGTGTTTTACAAGCTAAAGCTTTTGGTATGTTCTTTATACTACAATTTCAAGATGCTGTTTTAAGAAGAAAAGGTACTGAAGATTCAAGAACACCACACTTCTTGTATATTGATGAATTTCCTGAATATATTAATAAAGATATGGAAGTTATGTTTACACTATTTAGAAAATATAGATGCGGTGTTTCAATTGCACTTCAAAACTTATCACAATTATCTAAAGGAGATAAATCAGGATATTATAGGCAAACAGTTCTTGCAAATACAAAAACTCAAATTGTATTTGGTGATACAGTTCCAGAAGACAGCGCATATTGGGAAAAAGCTTTTGGTCAAAATAAAATTCCTGACCAATCAAGTTCATTCAAGATTGTTGATGGTGAACTTGTTAAATCAACAAGTCTTGAGGTAAAAAAGAAAATCCGTGCAGAAGCATATAAAATTCAAGATTTAGGATTTAAAAATGTTTTCTTCAAAACAAAGGATGAAAAAGGAAAAACAATATATGGTAAAGGAAAAACAGATTTCCTAAATAGCAAATATAAAGAAAAAGCTCATACATTAATGTTTAATTTTGAAAAATACATGATGACAAAACCAGATACTCCTACAATTACAATTAACGATAGTGATTCTTCAGCAAATGATGATACTTTATTTGGTGTAAATACATCAACAAGATTAAATGAAGAACTTGCTAAAAGAGCTAATGATTCAATTGTGTCTTCTCCATCTAATTACTCACAAAACGAAGATAAAAAATCTGTTGAACTTGATAATTTAGATAATTTTGATATCATGTTTGAAAATATCGAGCCTACTCTTGAAGATTCATCAAAAGATGGTGGGGCAATTACAGAAACTTATGAAACTGCTGCAATAAAAGAAAACAAAAAATAATATAATTTAAAGGAGCTTTAGGCTCCTTTTTTTGTATGCAAAATTTCATTTCTATACAAATTTTAAATGCTAATTTATGATATATCTTTTATATCAATTTAACAATATAAAAATTTGCAACATATAATAAAAGGAAAATAATCTCACTAAAAAGGATGAATGTTCATGAATTCTTGTTTTAATTCATGTTGTAATTGTAATTGTTCCAAGGATCATTACTATATTGGTCATACTGGTGCAACCGGTCCTCAGGGCATACAAGGTATTCAAGGTGAAAAAGGTGAAACTGGACATGCTTGACCAATAGCTATTCCACCAACTGCCGAAATTGCAGGCCAGCAAGATACTTCAAATGTTAGAGTTTCAGATGTAAACTTACTTATGAAAAAAATATATCTAGGCTAGTTACTAAAACGCAGAAAATAAAGGCTTATCATCTCTAATAAATAGAGTGATAAGCTCATTTCTAATTACAACATTTTATACTTGATTTTGCATTAGTATTAGTATTTTTCTGCAACATATCTTCTAATGTATGCCATGCAAGTAAAGCACACTTTACACGAGCTGGCATATTTGAAATATTTTTAAATGCAATAGCATCTTCTAATTTTTCAAGTTCTTTCTCATCTTTAATTTCTTTCTTTATCATATGAATAAATGTTTCAATAATATCCATTGCTTCTTTGACACTTTTTCCTTTTAGAGTATCAATCATTATTGATGTAGAAGCTTGAGATATTGCACAACCATGCCCTTCAAATGTCATGTCTTTTATAACATCACCATCAAGCTTTAAATCTAATGTTATTTCATCACCACAATTTGGATTGTGTCCTACTTCAGAAAAATCTGCATTTTCCATCTTCTTTTTATTATATGAATTCATACTATGTTCCATAATAAGTTCATTATATAAATCATTTAAATCATCCATTTTTTCACCTTCTATTTTCTTATGTACTTGCTAAACATTTCATATGCTTTTTTTAATCCTAAAACAAGTTTATCAACATCTTGTTTTGTATTATAAATATAGAAAGAAGCTCTGCATGTAGAATCAATTTTAAGATACCTCATTAGTGGCTGTGCACAATGATTCCCAGCTCTTATACAAACTCCAAATGTATCAAGAATACTTGCAACATCATGTGGATGTACACCCTTTATATTAAAGGATATAACAGATGAATGATTATTGCTATTTTTCGTCATATAAATATCTAAAAAATCTAATTTTCTTAAACAATCTACAGCATATGAAATAACTTCGTCTTCAATACTATGTATATTATCATATCCTATTTTTTGTATGTAGTCAATAGCTGCACCAAGCCCAACTACGCCCTCAACATTTTGAGTACCAGCTTCAAATTTATTTGGGAGAGATGCAAAAGTAGTATCTTGTTCATAAACATACTCTATCATATCTCCTCCCATTAAAAATGGTGTCATATTATTAAGTATTTCTTCTTTTCCATATAACACACCTATACCAAGTGGTGCAAGCATTTTATGACCAGAAAATACTAAAAAATCTGTATCAATATTTTGAACATCAATCTTCATATGTGCAATACTTTGAGAAGCATCAACTATAGTTACAGCTCCATTTTCATGGGCATATTTTACAATTTTATTTATATCATTAATTGTTCCTGTTACATTAGAAACATGCGTAATTCCAACTATTTTAGTTTTATTTGTAATTTTATTTTTTATTTCTTCATCGTCTATTTCGTAATTTTCATTTATGTACATATATTTTAGTTTTGCACCTGTAACCTTTGCTACTTTTTGCCAAGGAACTAAATTAGAGTGATGTTCCATTATAGATATTACAATTTCATCATCTTTTTTTAAATTTTCCATAGCATATGAATAAGCTATTAAATTTAAAGATTCTGTTGCATTCTTAGTAAATATAATCTCTTTTGTGTGCTTTGCATTTATAAACTGTTTTACTTTCTTTCTTGTATCTTCATATATTTGAGTTGCTTTTACACTAAGCATATATGACCCTCTATGCGGATTAGAGTTATATTTGTTATAAAAAGATGATATTGCATCTATTACCTGCTTTGGTTTATGAGTTGTTGCACCACTATCTAAATATGAAATGTCATTATCCTTAAGTAGTGGAAAGTCTTTTTTTATATCTTCTGCTGTCATTATTGCACCTCCTTTAGTCAATTTTTTCATCAATTTTATCTATTATTTCTTTCTTTAATTTTGTATCCTCTATATTTTCAAGTATTTTATCAAATTTAGCTTTTACAACAAGTTTCATAGCATCTTTTAGATCAAATCCTCTAGTCATAATATAGAATAAAACCTTAGGATCTATTTTTCCTGCACTGCTTGAGTGATTTCCTTTTACATCTTCCTCACTACAAAGTAACATTGGAAGTGATATAGATTTAGCCTTATCTGAAAGAAGCATACATGACTCGTTTTCATTTCCAATAGATTTCTTTGAACCTTTTTTAAAATCAATAGTACCTTTAAAATGCTTTTTACTTTCATCTTTTAGAGCACCTTGAACTTCTATATTTACATTAGATTTTTCTCCTCTTAAATGAGAAATATAATTTAAATCAAAGAACTGATCATCATTGCCAAGATATATAGCATTAATTAAATTTTCAGAACTTTTACCTACTAAATTTGAGTAGTAATTTGTAATACTATACTTTCCACCTAAATCAACTACTACATAATTTAGCTTGGCATTATCTTCAATAATACTGTCAATTGCTATTAAATTAGTGGATAATGTATTCATAAAGTTTACAAGAACAATATTTAAATTTGAATTTTCTTTTGCTATAACTTTTAATACTTGATTATGAAAATAACTATCTTTATTATCAGAATCATATTTTAATACCACAGTTGAACTTGTATTTTTATCTGAAATAATTTTCATGTTATCAACTAATACCTTATTAGCATTATCAAACTTAAAATTAATTCTAATATTTTCTTCAATATTTTCTTTTATTTCAATATTAATATTACTATTTGCATTGGAAAAAGTTTTATCTGTAAGTTCATCTGAAATGCCATATTCTATATCCTGTCTTTCGATACTATCTGTTACTCTTACTTTGCTTTCATCATATTTTATTTCTATATTTTGAAATTTTGGAGGGTTATTTGGAATATCAATATTATCAAGTGATATATTATTAATATTAAAGTTAACTGCTGTTCTTACAGGCGTTTCATTTAAAATCGTTTTTTTCATTATCCTATAGCTCCCTCCAATTCTAAATTAATTAAATTATTCATTTCAGCTGCGTATTCTATTGGTAATTCTTTTGACACACCATATGCAAATCCTCTTACTATCATTGCTTTTGCATCTTCTTCTGATATTCCTCTACTCATTAAATAAAAGATAGTTTTTTCACTAATCTTACCAATACTTGCTTCATGAGAAAATTCAACCTCATCATTTCGTATATCATTTACAGGAATTGTATCTGATACAGAAATATCGTCTAACATTAAAGATTCACAAGATACTACTGCTTTTGAATTTCTTGCATTTTCATTTATTCTGCTAAGTGACCTATATGTACACTTTCCTCCATCTTTTGAAATTGATTTAGCATTTACAACACTTGAAGTATTAGGTGCATTATGAATAACTTTAAAACCATTGTCTAGGTTTTGACCCTTTCCTGCAAATGAAATACCGGTATATTCTGTTTTTGCACCTTCTCCATTTAATATACTCATTGGATATAGCATTGAAATTTTTGATCCAAATGATCCTGTTACCCATTCCATTTTTGCATTTTTTCCAACAATTGCTTTTTTAGTATTTAAATTTAACATATTTTTAGACCAATTTTCAATTGTAGAATATCTAAGGTATGCGTTATCCTTTACATATAGCTCAACACATCCTGCATGTAAATTTACTTTATTATATTTTGGTGCACTACAGCCTTCAATAAAATGCAAACTGGCTCCTTCTTCAACTATTATTAAAGTGTGTTCAAATTGACCTGATTCTGGAGAATTAAGTCTAAAATATGATTGTAATGGAATATCTACTTTTACATTTTTAGGAACATATACAAAAGATCCTCCTGACCATACAGCTCCATGCAAAGCAACAAATTTATGATCATGTATTGGAACGCATTTCATAAAATACTCTTTTACAAGTTCAGGATACTGCTTTACTGCACTTTCCATATCTGTATATATAACTCCTTGTTTTATAAGCTCTTCTTTCATATTGTGGTATACAACCTCAGAGTCATACTGTGCCCCAACTCCAGCTAAAGATTCTTTCTCTGCCTCTGGAATTCCTAATTTATCAAATGTATCTTTTATATCTTCTGGAACATCATCCCACGAAGTATTTAATTTTGTTTTAGGTCTTACATATGTTGCAATATCATCCATATTAAGTTCTGATATATCAGGTCCCCATGTTGGAAGTTCAAGTTTATTATATACATCAATTGCTTTTAATCTAAACTCTCTCATCCACTCTGGTTCATTTTTTTGCTTTGAGATTTCATCTACAATTTCCTTAGTTAAACCCTTTTTAATTTTAAAATCATAGTTATCTTCATTTTTTATATCATAAATATTTCTATTTATATCATCAAATTTACTCTTTCCCATTAATTTTTAACCTCAGCTCTATATTTTGCATATCCTTCTTCTTCAATTTCCTTTGCAAGTTCTGCTCCTCCAGTTTTTACTATTTTTCCATCTACTAAAATATGCACATAATCAACATCCAAGTTGTGTAATATTTTTGTATTATGAGTTATAATAAGGACAGCATTTTCTTTATTTCTAAACATGTCTATTCCTTTTGATACAGTTTTTATTGCATCAACATCAAGACCTGAATCAGTCTCATCAAGTATTGCAAGTTTAGGATTTAACACAAGCATTTGAAGTATTTCATTTTTCTTTTTTTCTCCACCTGAAAAGCCAACATTTAAATTTCTTTGCATATATTTTGGATTCATCTTTAATTCTTTCATATATTTTATCAACTCAATTTTAAATGCTGTTGCCTTTATATTTTCACCTATTTTTTTGCTTTTTGCATACCTTAAAAAATTTGCAACTGATATTCCAGGTATTTCTTCTGGTAATTGAAAAGACATAAATACACCTTTTCTTGCAATTTCATCAGTTTTTTCATTTGTTATATCTGTATTATCAAATATAACCTTTCCACTTTTTTTAGTATAAGCTGGATTATTTAAGATAGCATTTGCAGTAGTAGTTTTACCTGAACCATTTGGTCCCATTATAACGTGAACTTCACCTTTATTTATATTTAAATTAATACCTTTTAATATTTCTTTATCTTCTGCATTTACATATAGCTCTTCTATTTTTAGTAAATTATTATCCATAACTATCCTCCTATTTTAAAACATATTTTACTTTTGGTTTTCTTTTTTTACATGATCTACATTCTTCTTTATTTAAATCATAACAACAATCAAGGTCTTTTAAATCTAACACTTTATGAACATATTTAGCAAGAGAATTTAATGTATTATCTTCTACAACTAGTTTTATTTTATCTGCTTCACATTTAGCAATTTCCTTTTCTAGTCCTAAAACATCTTTTAAAAATAAATATACAATATCGTAAGCCTCTAGTATTTTTTTTGCTAAATTTTCGCCTTCTTTTGTAAGTTTAATTGGTCCATATGTTTCATATTCTATATATCCATTTTCTTTTAAATTTTTAAGTGCTTTATTTACACTAGGTTTTGTGCAAGACATTTTATTTGCAATATCCGTAACACGTATATTTCCATTTTGCTTTTTTAAAACGTACATCGTTTTTAAATATTCCTCTGTTGCCTTTGATATCATAACATTTCTCCTTTTGTTAACCATAGTTAACATTATATTACATTATATATTGTTTGTCAAGTCTAACAAATTTATACAAATAATTACACTTTCAAAGAAAAAGCACTATTTGAATTAAAGTTCAAATAGCACTTTTTTAAATTCTGTTATTTTTAAAAATATTACATTATCTTAAATTTATCATTTTTTTCTAATAATTTATCAACATTTTCTCTACTATTATCTCCACCAATCTCTATTGATTTATATTCATGAGTTAGTGTCTCACCAGTTATGTAATAATGCTTTATTGAATATTTCTCTCCTGAATGATGAATTTTTATTTGTGCATCATCTATTATTATTTCTTTTGGCCCACTAATTAAATCAAATAGTGCCCCATAGCAACCTAATATCAAAAGAATAAAAAATTAAAACTCCTATTAAGCATAAAATTGTAGAGAATTTTTCACTTTTTGATTTTTTATTTTTTAACATTTTACGTTTTATATCCTTTAAAGCAACAAAATACAATGTTCAATTCTTTCACAACCAACACTATTAAATAATTCTAACTTTATATAATGTTTTTATATTGTCTAAATATATTTTAAATATTACATATAGCTCCTACTGTATATATAAATAAATGTTTAATAATTATATTCTCTACTATTTCACCAAATCAATAGTTTCAAGTTCTTTATAACTTGTAGTAAATTTATATAATTAGCTATTTATCTATCTACATTCATTTCTTCCTCTGCTATTACTTTTTTTAATCCTATTTCTATTTTTAATCCCTAATAAATGTTTTATATCAGCAATTAATCTATCTTGTTCTTCTAATTCTCTAGATTTTTTTACATATAGTAATAATTGCCTTATTGCATCTGGCAAATTAGAACATTCATGCCATTCTATATCACTACGGTAACTTTGTTTAGATTTATTCATTTCAATCTGAGCCTGGTTGATAAATGGATATATTATTTCCAAATCTTCATCCTTAATCTGATCCAACGCCTTTGAAAAACTATATTTATCTTTTATACCAGGAAAAGCAACTATTCTATTTGGATTAAAAGCATCCTTATCATATTCCGTAGTAGAATATTCTGTTATACAAATCAAGTCACCATAATCACCTTGAGGATCAGAATATATTCCTGTCCCTTCATGTAATTTTTTTATAGCACTTTCTGATGGATTAAATTCAACTAATATCTCATCTGAAACTATCCCCTTAAGGAACTGTAAGCAACTTAAAGCATCATAAGTCAAAATTTGACCTTCATCATGATCATAACCATGTTGGTATGCTGTTTCTTCACCCAAAAAACAAAATCCCTCTGAATCAGTTCTATTCATTGAAAATTTATTTGTATTAGTTAATTTCTCACCTGACATTAATTTTAAAAATTCATTAATAGACATATATCTATATAATTTCATATTTCATTCTCCCTCATTTTAAGCAATTTTTCTTTTTTTACTCTGTTAATTTGTTGTTTCTTTTTAATATTAACTGCATAAAAAAATTTAAATCGTTTAATTGTTCCAAAGACAAACTTTCTTTTTTTATCTCATTGTTTTCGATTTTTGCTTTTAAATCAGATATTGACTTTATTTTTTCTTGTAATTTTAGTATATCTTGATGATTCATAGTTTCAACCCCCTATCTTTTTAACTATATGATTATATATACCATAGAACCAAAAGAATGTCAATATTTGAAATGCTCTGACATTCTTTTTATAATCATTAATTTTGTTTTCTATATTTAAAATATTTATAGTAATAATTTTTGCAAAAATTTCCCATTTAAGGTCTATTTATTATTCTCCACAAAATGTTTATATTTTTTGGTACTTTCTCAAGGAAAATAGTTTAATAAAAAAATAAAGGGCAAATTAAAAAAATGCCCCCGTACAATACAGAGTTTATTTCAAAGTTGCCCAGTATCTATATTCAATAAGTTTCAATTTTTTGGGCCAGTATATTTCAAAACTTTTCATTTTTTTATTTATTTATCTATTTAACTGAACTGTGACCTTTAAATTTTTAATAATTAATTATTAAAGAAAGATGGAAATGCTCTAGGTATTACAACCTTACCTTGTTTTTTATTATCTTTAATACATTTTACTTTATATATTTTTTTATAACTAGACTTAAAATCTTTTTCTAAAATTTTTGAAACATATATAGGTTTTCCATACATTATTGTATCAAAATTTGTTTTTATTTTACCATTTTTATATAAATTAAATAATTTCTCTACAATTCGATCATCCTGTGCTGTATTTATTGCTTTTATTTCTTCATCCATTTTATTTTCGATAAATGTAGCTGTTGGTCCAGCTATTGAAGATGTAACATCTTTTGGAACTGTAATACTATGGAAGTCTGGTGTAATCATTAAATAATATATCTCTTCATTATCTTCTATTAAGACAGACATAGTAGCTTTATTAATAACACCATATTTCTTTATCAAAATAGCTACAATAATAACCGTTACTACCATTATTAAAAACATTACAACATATGAAATTATTCCCAATGGTGCTAACACGGCTGGAACAATAGTTCCAATACATACTATTATTAAAGCACTTACAAATTCCTTTACACCACTTAGTCCATTTTTATCAGCAAATTCTACATCAAAATGATGTATTTTCATATAATCACCCCTTAATATTTTCGTTAGAACGAAAGAAGTATGAATTTTTTGTTAATTTTAATTTAGAAATATCTACCTTAAAAAGGATAATAATTTTTTTCCTGGATTAAGAGGGAAAATTTCCTAATCCTTTTTCTATTGCATTTATCAATAGCCCGCTATATAGAATATCCCATTCAAATACCTTTTAGCTACCAGCATTCAACATATTTAATAACATATCTAAAATTTTTATATAGAAAAGACCTTTATTTCAAGGCTTTTTTAACTACTTTCCACAACAATTTTTATATTTTTTTCCCGAACCACATGGGCTTTTGTATTGGGAATTTTGGCAGCTTTTGGGAGCACTTGGCTCGTTAATTCAGCACTTGGTTGCACTTGGGAGCACTCCGTAGCACTCGGCAAACCTCGCAAAACGTATCTAAAAACGTATCTAAAATTTACCATTGTTGAATTTTTTACAATTTTCTAATAATGCTTTGTAAGTGTCCTGTGATATGGTTTTGTCATCTTTGATTTATCTTGACCTAATAGCCAAATGAAATCATTTATATCCATGCGAGAATATTTTCTATCTAATGTTTCATAAATGTAATCAATTACTTTCAATGTATTTGCTCTAATTTCTACTTCTTCTTTAGACCCTTCTTCAATCTCAACTTTACTATCTACTCTATCAGCAAGACTATCACTAAATCCTAGCATTCCATAACATCTCATTACTTGAGGTATTTTATAATCTGCACATCCAATTAGATGAGAATAGTCAACATCAATTTGTTCTTTCTTTTCTCTTACATGAAGTATATCAGAAGTTAATAACTGTGCTCTTTTATAAAATAATACTTCTTCTCCATCATATGTAGATACATCTTTGAAATAATCTAGATTACTAACTATAAATTCAAAAAGTTGACTATCGACATTTAAATCTTTAATAAGTTCATAAAATGATTTTCCACTTTCTTTAAGTAAATTATTCATTTCAACTAAATTACTATATCTATCTTCAAATAGTGGAATAGTTACATTACCTTTTAATAATTCTTTAAATTCATCAGGACTCATTTCAAAATTATTATTTGATTTAAACCTGTTTAGTATTAAATACATTATTGCATAAGATCCATCCATTGTTCCTAAATCCGTTTGGATTTCCCATTTAGGATCTCCCCAAAAACAATAATCTCCTATTGCATGATATATAAATAAGAAATTAACTATACTTTCTACATCCATATCCATTAAACCATATGGATTTGAATCTAGCCAATAAGCAACCGATGAATTTCTAATTTGATCTATCATTTCATCAATCTTGCTATAATTAATTCTCACATTTCCAGAATTATCGCAAACAAATTTATAGCTATAATTTAATCTATCTATTAAATTCATAGTATCAGCTCCTTAATACAGCATACATATATAATATTTTTTATCTTATTCTACCCTCTATGACTTATTTTCTACTTTTTACCGTACTATTTTTTCCTTCTTTTACATTTTTTAAATCCTTTTGAAAATGATTACCCGATACAATGTTTAATTCATCAAATGGTGCAATTTCATTTCCATCAAAATAATTTGCTAATCTCAATGTTGATTTATGAATATTATTTATGTTATGATCAATACTTCTTAAGTCTAGACCTGTATCGACACTTAATTTTTCTTCAACTGAGGCATAATAAAAAACTTGTCGTTCATATTTCACTCTTTTAATAAAATGTGGTTTATCATAACATACTTTAATATCAACGTATGGAAACGGATGATTTGAAATGCTTTCATTCAAAAGCCCTATCATTCCTTGAACTTCTTCTTGAGCGGCTAATTCAAATGGTATTTGAAAAATTTGATCCTCTTGAATTCCACTATCACCATTATTATATATTTTTATTATAGTAATTCTTATATTCTTTGCCTTAGTTAAACCACTATTTCTAACTCTTAAATACAAAAAACCATTAATACTTCTTAAATTAAACGATAATTGTGGTTCCTTATCTTTTATCATTTTAAACTGGTTTATTATTACAATTAAAAGTGATATTCCTGATATAACCACAGCAATTATTTCTACCATATTAAACCCTCCTTGTAAATATTATATCATAAATTATCGTTCTAATCTTTGATATTACTACTTATGAGTAATAAATTACAACTTAAATACTTTTTAGATACGTTTTGTATCTAATTTGAAATCAAAGTTCAAATACACGTTTTTACCCTTATCTTATAAGGTTTTGCAAGGTTTTTGCAATGTATCTAGAACGTATCTAAGACAATGGACAATCTAAAAATTACCCAAAATGTGGAAGCATAGAAAAACCCGCAATCCCTTATTTTATGCGGGTTCGTGGGCTTATTTACCACAACATTGTTTATATTTGCGACCACTGCCACATGGACAAGGATCATTCCTACCAATCTTCTTATCTTTTCTTACAACAGGTTCTTTTTTGTTAGAACCATCTTCGTTTGTATTCATGTTAAGAATTGTTTTAGTATTTGCCTCTTTATTCTCAACACTTACCATTTCCTCTTTAGACTTTGGTCTAACAGAAAATACTGCTCTTATTGCCTCTTCCTGAATAGAATTTACCAAGTCTTCAAACATCTCAAAACTTTCAATTTTATACTCATCAATAGGTTTTGATTGACCATAAGCTCTAAGCCCAATTCCATCTTTAAGTGCAGATATAGCATCAATATGATCTATCCATTTTTCATTTACCGTATTTAATATTAAATAACGTTCAATAGAAGTAAGAATTTCTTCAGAATTTAACTTCTTAGCCTCTTCATGTCTAGTAGCATACAAATCTTCAATTTTTTTCATAAGACTAGCTTTAACTTTTTCGTCTTCAAGTTCAGGTATATCCTCTTTTGTTATAAAATTATCAATACCAAATAAATTTTTAAGCATAATATTTAAAGTATCAAAATCTACATCATCTATATTATCTGCATGTGTAAAGAATTGTTCTACTACTTTGTTTATTTTAGCTTCAGCAAGACTAAATACAACTTTAGATAGGTCCTCTGAATTTAGTACCTCACGTCTTTGAGAGTAAATAATCTCTCTTTGCGTATTCATTACATCATCATACTCAAGAACGCTCTTTCTTACAGAATAATTTTGTCCTTCAACTTTCTTTTGAGCAGTCTCTATAGCACTACTTAACATTTTTTGTTCAAGTGGCATATCATCAGGAAGTCCCAAAGTTTCAACCATAGCTTTCATTCTATCAGATCCAAAGAGTTTCATTAAGTCATCTTCAAGGGAAATATAAAATCTAGTTTCACCAATATCACCTTGACGTCCAGAACGCCCCCTTAACTGGTTATCTATACGCCTTGATTCATGACGCTCAGAACCTATAATTTTAAGACCTCCAGCCTTTATAACTTTATCTCTATTTTCCTCAAACTCTGGTTTTAACTTTTCTTCTATTTTCTTTATTTCTTCTTGAGCTTTTGTAACTTCATCATTGTTATAAGATATTGGAGTAATAGCCATTTCAATAACATCACTAGAATATCCTTTTTTAGCAAGTTCCTCTTTTACAGTATATTCTAAGTTTCCTCCAAGCATAATATCAGTACCACGCCCTGCCATATTTGTTGCAATTGTAACTGATTTATACTTACCAGCTTGAGCTATAATTTCTGCTTCTTTTTCATGAAATTTAGCATTAAGAACTTGATGAGGAATTTTCTCTTTTCTTAGCATATTACTCAAAATTTCCGAAATATCAATTGAAACGGTACCAACTAGTACTGGTTGTCCCTTTTCATAACTTGCCTTAACATCTTCAATAATTGCATTATATTTTGCTTTTTTAGTTTTATAGATTACATCATTTAAGTCTTTTCTTATAACCTCTTTATTTGTAGGTATTTCAATTACATCAAGTTTATAAATTCCTTTAAATTCATCTTCTTCAGTCTTAGCTGTACCTGTCATACCTGAAAGTTTGTTATATAATCTAAAGTAATTTTGGAAAGTAATTGTAGCCAAAGTTTGACTTTCAGAAGCAATCTTAACTCTCTCTTTAGCTTCAATTGCTTGGTGTAATCCATCACTATATCTTCTACCTTCCATAATACGTCCAGTAAATTCATCAACAATTAAAACTTGACCATCTCTTACGATATAATCTTTATCTTTTTTCATAATACCATAAGCACGAATTGCTTGATTTATATAATGAGATAAAGTTAGATTATCTACATCTGATAAAGACTCAACTCCAAAGAATTCTTCAGCTTTCTTTGTACCTCTATCAGTAAGTGCTGCAGTATGAGCCTTTAAATCAACAACATAATCAAAGTCATTATCAGACTCATCAAATTCCTTATCATTATTTTCAACAATAACCTTAGCCTTAAGTCCTCTTGCAAACTTATCTGCCCTTACATATAAATCATTTTGTTTATTTACCATACCAGAAATTATAAGAGGAGTACGAGCTTCATCAATAAGGATACTATCTATTTCATCAACAATAGCATAATTTAATTCTCTTTGAACCATGTCTTTTTTAGCCATTGCCATATTATCTCTTAGATAATCAAATCCAAACTCATTATTTGTTCCATATGTTATATCACAAGCATAAGCTTTTCTCTTTTCCTCAGAATTCATTCCTCCAAGTACAATTCCAACACTTAAGCCCAAAAATTTATATAATTTTCCCATCCATGTTCCATCACGCTTAGCAAGATAATCATTTACAGTAACAACATGAACACCTTTTCCACTTAAAGCATTTAAATATACTGGAAGTGTCGCAACTAAAGTTTTACCTTCACCTGTTTTCATTTCAGCGATTCTTCCTTGGTGAAGTATCATACCACCAATAAGCTGAACTCTAAAGTGTCTCATTCCAAGGACTCTACTACTAGCCTCTGCAACAGTTGCAAAAGCTTCTGGTAAAATATCCTCTAAAGTTTCACCATTCTTTAACCTATTTTTAAATTCCTCTGTTTTATTTTTCAAATCTTCATCAGTTAAATTCTTTAAACCTTTTTCTATCTCCTCTATTTTATCAATAGTAGGAAGTATTTTATTTATTTCTCTTTTGCTATATGAGCCAAATATTTTTTCAATTAATTTCATTTTTCCACCTCAAATTACTACATATTTTTCTACTAGTACATTGTAACATATTTCATTCAAATATACAAACTTTTAAGGACTTTTTTTACATTTTTTTTACTACATAATTTAATATTTAATGTTACTATTTTTGAATATATAATTTTTTTATGAATATATATTAGTATAATATAAAAAATAGGATAGGTGTATATTTATGTTCGTTTTAAATTTCAAGTTAGATTTTAAAAAAATATTATTTGCATGTTTTTTAGTAGCACTCGCTATAGTTACAATTATTGAATTTGGCACAAATTCTAAAACAGAAAATGTTGTATCAAAAAATACAGGGAAATACGATTACACATTTACAGACGAAAACTTTACAAAAACTTTAAAAGAAATTCATACAAACATAGATGCAAATGTAGGTAAAACAGTAAAAATAAGCGGATTTGTATTTAAAATGCCAGACTTTAAAGAAAACTATTTTGTATGCGGAAGAAATACCATATCAAACAATGAAGACACAGTAGCAGGATTTTTATGCGACTACAAAGGTACAAACAAACTCCTTGACAACGAATGGGTAGAAATAACAGGAGTAATCATAAAAGGCGAATACAACGAAACAATGCCAGTAATAAAAGTAGGAAACATAAAAAAAATAACAGCACCAGCAAACACATACGTCGAAAACCTCCCCCAGAGTTAGTTTTGTAAAAAATATGCGATGCATATTTTTTACACTTTTTTATGCTATTTTTCAACAAAACTAGACAATATTTACGATGCCAACTTTCTTGTGATTTTTAAATTAAGCTGCTATAATTTTATTATGGAGAAATTTATAAAATACAAAACCTTTACCTTTAGGGCCTATCCAAATAAATCACAAACTAATTTAATATATTTAACTTTTATAATGTGTAGATATATGTTTAACACTCTTCTTTCTATAGAGCTAGAAAATTTAAAAAAATATAACAATGAAGTGGAAAAATGTCTTAAATCATATAAATATTTTGATGATAAAAAGTTTGCTAAGGAACACAAAATGCCAAAAATTTCCAAATTAAAAAATTCAAATGAAAACTATAAAAAAGTCGACTCTCTTGCTATTTGTGCAGAATATAGCAATCTTGTTAGAGGAATGGAGTTGTTTTACAGAGGAAAGTCTAACCTTCCTAAATTTAAAGGCAGGAATGATAAACATTCATATACAACAAGTCAAGTTAATAATAATATTAGAATTGTTAACAATAAAATACGTTTACCTAAAGTTGGTTTTATTAAGGTTAGAGGGATGCGAGAAATTCCAAGTAATTTCAAAATTAAACGAGCTATAATTTTTGAGGATAAAAAAGGTAAATTTTTTATTTCTATTGTATTTGAATACGAAAAAATAGATAAAAATGACGATATATATTCTATAAAAAATGAAAATAAAGTGGTTGGTTTAGACTTTAAAATAGGCGATATTTTTGTTTCAAGTGATGGTTTTATTCCTAAATATTCAAATAGTTATTTTATTCTTCTTGATAAAATTCCAATTATTCAAAACTATGTTAATAGAAAGAAAAAATTTTCTAAAAATTACTGGAAATCCATTAACAAATTAAGAAAAATCCATAGAAATGTAGTTAACATCAGAAAAGATATGTTAAATAAATTGTCTTATACTCTTTCTAAAAATTATAATTATGTTATCATTGAAGATCTTTCAATTAAGGAAATTGTATATAAACTAGGAAGAGGTAAAAATGCCTACAACACTAGTTTTAACAGTTTTGTTAAAAGGCTGTTGTATAAATTTGAAAATAAAGTAATTAAAATAAATAAGTGGTTTCCAAGTTCTAAAAAGTGTTCAATATGTGGAAAAAAGAAGAAACATCTTAGACTTTCTCAAAGAATATATAGATGTTATTTTTGCGAAAATATAATAGATAGAGATCTTAATGCAGCTATAAATATTAAAAATGAAGGGGTAAGGTTATTAAATACTTGTGAATTTGAAGTCTAGGCTTTTAATTGTTAATAAATTTATTTTTTGAATTCTACCAGAAATACACTATGGGGTACATAGGGTGAGCGTTCTAACTACACCTATTTGGTGACTATCTACGAATTTAGTAGTACCTATTTTGCCTTTTAAATAGGATTATACATACTAAAATGCCAGAAATTCTAACTCAGTTTTATTATATTTTAAAAGGTTATAATTTATATTTTTAATAGCTATCAATTTTTTATATAATTGTGTAGTTTAGCTTTTCATATAATTTTAATGTATTTTTGCGCATTAAAATATTTTAGCGTGCTTATTCTCACTATATTTATGCAAAAATATAGTGCATAAATTTATTTTATTTCAAATTTACACACTACATAATACATCATTTATTTAATTTTTTACAAAACTAACTCGGGATTAAGGCATGTCGATGAAGCCTCCCATGTATACTATTACCAATGGTACTAATATTACAATTGTGAATGCTATTAGTGCTATTCCTACAAATGAATATGTTACTTCTGGTAATACTTTTTTAAATCTTTCTAGTGATTCATCTACTTCTGATTGTATATATTCATTTACTTTTTCCATCATTGTTGATAATTCTGTTTGCATTCCTACTCCTACCATTTGAGATACCATTGGTTTAAATAGCTTTTTTTCTTCAAATGGTGTTATCCATGATGTTCCTGCTATTACGTTTACTTTTGCAAGCTCTATAGCTGATAGAAAATAGTAGTTTGATGTAACATTCCTTGATACTTCTAAACTTTCTTGTATTCTCATACCATTTTTTAGGTTAAGTAGCATAGCTTGGAAAAATTTATGTACTGTTATGTTATTTATTAAAGTGCCTACAACAGGGCATGTTAGTTTAAATTTATCCCAATTATACCTTCCTTTTGGCGTGTTAATTACAAAGAAGAATATGCCAACTAGTATAGCTACTATTGATGTAGGTATATACCAATACTTCATAAACCAATTTGCTATATGAAGTGTGATCATTGTTGCTTTTGGTATTTGACTTGTTGAATCAAACATGTCATATACATCTTGTATAATTGGTACACCTATAACTACAAGAACAAACATTAAAACATTAATTAAAACAAATTGTAGAACTTTAGGTATAACAGCTGCTCTAACTTGTTTTTTTAATTTATTTGATGATTCCATATAATCTCTTGCATATAGTAAGGCTGTGTCTAAATTACCTGAATCTTCTCCAACCTTTATGAAATTAACAAACATTGCTGGAAAAACATTTGGATAATTCTGCATTACTACATTCATTTTTTCGCCGGATTCTACTCCTATAATTATATCTTCTACTATATCCTTAAGTTTTGGATTCTCCATTTGTTCATATATTATACGAAGTGCTTGTATATTGTTAAATTTTGCTTTCTTTAATATATATAAATTATTTACCAGTACAATAATATCTTTGCTTGTAATTCTTGTAAATGGATGAAGTTTCATTTGCTTTAATTCTTCTAATGTTATCTTCTTTAAATCTACTTTTTTCTTTGAATTATTTAAGTTAGAGTTTACTCTCTTTATTAAATTTTCTTTTTCAATTTTATTATAATCTAGCCTTTTATATTTTTGTCTTTTTTCTGGAAGTTTTTTTATAGAAATAGGTTGTATTCTATCTTTTTTCAAACTTTCCATTGCATGAGATTTATTAAGTGCCATTATTTTTCCATGGCCTACTTTTCCATCTTCAAATATAACCCTATATTTATAACTTGGCATTTAAAACCTCACCTCCTATTTTATGTTAAACTTCCTCCATTTGTAAGTATTAGTCCTTTGATAGTATTCATTCTTTCAGGTTCAGTATTTTCTTTTAAAATATTCATATCTATTAGACCTTTATTATATAAGTCTGCAAATGAACTTTCAAAGCTTACTGATCCTATTGCACCAGATGCATGAATTGTATCTTCTATATCTGATACACTAAATTTTTCTTGTCTTATTTGAGCTGCAATTACATTATTTACTACCATAATTTCTGGTACCATCATAAGGTTACCTTTTGTGCTTAAGATAAGTTTTTGAGATATTACCATTTTTAAAACTGATGATACAGAGTTTTTTATTGCGTTTTGATCAGCTGGATCATACATATTAATTATTCTTTCTACTGTTTCGCCACATGATCTTGTGTGCAAAGTTCCTATAACAAGGCCGCCTGATTCAGCAAGATCTATTGCAACATCCATTGTTTTTCTATCTCTTATTTCTCCTAAAACCGCTATGTCTACATCTTCTCTTAGCAAGTTTATAAGTCCGTTATAGTAACTTATTACGTCTGATTCTTCTCCAATTTCTTTTTGAATTACAATGGATTTTTTTGATTCATGCTCATATTCTATAGGATCTTCAAGTGTAACAATTTTACGGCTTACTTCATTATTTACTTCTTGGATAAAGGCATTCATGGTTGTTGATTTACCTGAATTAACTTTTCCTGTTACTAAAATTAATCCTGTTTTTATTTTTTTCATTTTTTTAACTACATCAGAAAGTCCCATTGACTCTAAATTAATTTCACCATTTGGAATTACTCTTAGCGAAAGTACTGGAACGCCTTTTGAAAGCGATGCATTTATTCTATATCTTGTTTTTTGATATGTATATGAGAAATCTACTTGTTTTTTTTGTTCAAACTTTGCCTCTAATCCTTCAATTTCACCAAAAAAGCCTTCTAGAATATTAACTAGTGCTTCATCACTTAGTGGAAATTTTGATTCATCAAAAAATAATTTTCTACTTACCCTATATACAGGTACTTGCCCCTGTGTAAGATGTATATCTGTTGCCCCTAAGCTTACAGCTTTAGACATAATTTGAAATATTTGCTCCATAATACTTATTTTCTCTCCTTTTTAAATTGTAATTTTATTCTTTATTTCTTCAACTGTAGTAATTCCTTGTAAAACTTTATTTATACCATCTACAACCATAGGCTTGTAATCTGTGTTTTTTATAGCATAATCACGTATTTCTATACTTGATTTTCCTTCAGATATCATATCTTTTAAGTAATCATCTATGCACAAAACTTCAAACATTGCAACTCTTTCATAATATCCAATATCGTTACAATACTTACATCCTACTGGTTCGTAAGTTTTAGCATGTTCTAAGTCAAAATCTACACCTGTAGTTTTAGAAACTTTTTCAATATATTTTTTTTCTTCATCTGTTAATACATGTTCTTTTTTACACTTATTGCAAAGACGTCTTACTAGCCTTTGTGAAATTGTTGTAGCAACTGTTGCTGATACATCATAATTTGATACTTGCATTTTTCTTATTCTAGTTACAACCTCAACAGCATCTATTGTATGTATTGTAGATAATACTAGATGTCCAGTTTGACCTGCTTCTATTGCTATTTTAGCTGTTTCTTCATCTCTTATTTCACCAACTAATATAATATCTGGATCTTGTCTTAAAACTGTTCTAAGTGCAGATGCAAATGTTATATTTGGTGCAATTTCTACTTGATTTATTCCAGGTATTCTACGTTCAACCGGATTTTCTATTGATATTATATTAATTTCTGGTTTATTTAAATATTCAATTACACTATATAAAGTTGTGGTTTTACCTTCACCTGTAGGTGCACCTATTACAATCAGACTGTTTTTCCTATTAAAGGCTTTATCAACAAGTTCATCATTATTCATAAATCCAAGTTCAAATAAACTTCTTTTATCTGCATTTTTCTTTAAAAGTCTTAGTACAAATTTTTCTCCATTAACATTTTTTTGTGAAGATACACGAATGCTATATCCGTCATATGTATTTATACTTCCATCCTGATCATAAACTATTTCCTGATGCATATTTGATATTGCTTTTAATCTACCTATTAAGTTATCTTGTCTATTTTTTGGTAGTTCTGTAACAGTTAAAAGCTTTCCATCAATTCTATACCTTACTCTTATTTTGTCTTCCATTGGTTCAATATGTATATCACTTGCTCTTTTTTCTATGGCTGTCATAATAATATTATCTACCAATTTTGTTGTATCTTTTTCTTCTTTATCTACATAATCTCTTTCTACCGTTCTAATATTAGAGATTTGTTTCATAATAGAAGTATAAAGTGTTACATATATCTCCATTTCATATCCTTGGTTCATAAGTAAAAGTTCAACTTCTTTTACCCTAGTTGGATTTTGTGGATCTGCGAATGCGACCTTAAGTTTATTTCCAACAAGAGCAAAAGGTAAAACTTTATAGTTTATTATTATATCTCTTGGTAAATACTTTACTGGATTTATTTCGATTTCACCATCTAACATTACTCCTGTTACTTGAATTTTATATGATAGTACATCTAATAATGCTGATTTATCACACATATCTAGTATATCAACAATTTCTGCAAATTTTAATTCTTTGTGTTCTTTTTGATATTCAAGTACCCTATCTACTTGATTTTCTGTAAGTAATCCCCTTTTTATAAACTCAATACCTATTGGGCTTCTTTTAGATTTAATATTTTCAAACATAAAACATACTCCTTTTAGACATTATTTAATATTTGATATTCTTCAAGAATTTTTTCATAAAATTCATTTTCATCTACTTCATATTTTTTATTTATATTTTTTTCATATTTATTTTGTATTATATTAAAATGCTCAGCTTCAGAATATACAGACATTACATATATAAAAAATGCAATTGATGAGAATATTACAACAAGTATTGCTGAGCCTTTTATTTTATTTTGCTTCATATTTTATCATCCCCTAATGTTACATATATTTGTTTAGTAATGTCTTTTTTATATTTTTTGAATGTAACTTCAATACATACACTTTGTATTTTACTATCTATATTTTGTGAAAAGTTTTCATTCACATTAGTTAATTTATCTTCTGTTATGACTTCAAATTTTTCCACGTTTTTAACAAGTATACCTCCATTTTTTAGTATTATTTTTTTATCGCTATCATAGCTATACTCATCATTATTATTAAAAATTATTCTACCATATATTTCGTCAACTGACGTACTTGCTTTTGCACTAGATAATATATTGTATTGTAATTTATCAAATTGTTCATATATGTATATTTTTGCTTTTTCATCCATAGCTTTATAATTCATATTGGTACTCATCGCAATCACAAAAACAGTAAATACAAAAAATAAAGCAACATATATTGCCATAGATGTTAAGGTAAGACCTCTTTTTTTATTCACTTGGCATCACCTTACCTTTAAGTCCTGTCAAATTATACTCATGAGCCTTTCCATCAACGTTATATTTTACAGATACATTTATCTTTTTTACTATATCTTCATATGTATAATCTATTTCATCAAATGGTATTACTTCAACGTTAACATCATAGCTTATACTATTTTCTTCAACTTTTAAGCTATATGAAGTAAGGTTTTCATAGTCAGTTGCCTTAGCTGATTCTACATTTTTTATTGCAACTGATATTGCTCCACTTCTTGCAATATTTTCTATACTTTTACTTCCGTAATTTCTTGAAATAACAAAAGATGAAACTAGAAGAAGTGTAAAAATAATCATTGCAATAACAATTTCAGTTATATATACACCTTTTTTTGTGTTTTTATTTAATTCTTTTTTTTCCTCTTCTGTCATTTTTGTTTTCATCACATATGCTCCAATTAAAACAAATATAACTGCATATAATATACACACAATAACAAGATTTATGCTAAGTTTAAAAATAACAAAAAATATTAAAAATACAATACCATTTATAAGTTCCAATATAGGATATCTGATACTTATTTTTTCTTTACAATATCTGCATTTTCCTTTGCCTATAATATAACTTAAAATTGGTATTAAATCAAAAAAGCCAAGATTATGTTTGCAATTAGGGCAGTATGATCTTTTTATTAATATATCTTGATGTCTTGGTATTCTATATGTTGCAAGTGAAAAAAAGCTTCCAAATAAAGTTCCTATTACAAACATAAAAAAGCCTATTATAACGTAAATATATATACTCATACTCTCCCTCCTTTTACATATCATTTTTACAAAATACTTATTAAATCACAATAAAAATTAAATACTTTGTAAAAATAATATATTGGTAAGGTCATATATACAACATATATATGACCTCATTAATCGTATTTTTTAGCTTTTGTTTATTATGAATTACTAACTGTAACAGCTTCTAATGTATTTGTACCTGGAACTCTTACAAATTCATTAAGAGTCTGATCCATAGATTTAGCATTTCCACTTGTAGTAGTCATCCAAGATGGAACGTCATCTTTTGATGAATATACCAAATATACCAATCCTGAATTTACATCAATATACCATTTAGCATTTGTAATTGTTGGTAATTTTACATCTGTTGCAGTTTCTACAGCAGTTGTATCTAATAAACGATAAATTCCATATTCTTTTTTAAAAGTTTTCCCATTTTCAGTAACATCAGCAGTCGCAACTATAGATGAGATACTATATTTTGTATCTATATTATCAGCTGTAAATATGGCTTTTGCATCATAAATGCCTTGTGTTTCAGCCATTTTCTTACCATAATATAGATTAATTGCAGAATTTATGCTAGATCTATTATCTGCAAGTTGAGCAACTCTACCAGAGTCAATTGGATTGTTGTTATTTAGTGTTAAAATAACAGCAGCGGCTAAAATAATTATAACTATAATAGTTACAATTAATACGATTAAAGAAATACCTTGTTTGTTTTTCATAAACTTTTCCTCCCTATTTCTATATATTAAAACATTTTTAATGTTTTAACCAAATTTATTTACTAGTAGCTGGTGGATTAGCTACTCCACCGTTACTATTTGTTGTTTTATCATTTGCCTCTTGCTGTTCTTTAGTAGATGAAGTATTAGAAGAACTATTTCCACTATTATTTCCACTACTATTTGAACTTCCTGAAGAAGATACTTCTGCAAAAGGATCATTATTACCAGTTTTATACTGACTATTTGACTTAAAACTATTCATATCATCAGATGAAATTGAATATTGTTTTTTTAAAGGTTCACTTGATATTGCCTTAGTTGCTTCGAAAGTATATTCAGATTTTGAAATACTTTGATAATCTTGTACGACACCTTTAGTAATAGCAGACTGTTTAGGTAACATTAACATGAAAACTATTACAGCTATTGCAATCATTACTAGAAGTGAAACTCCAAAAGTAATAAAATAATTTTTATTTATATTATTCACAAACAGTCCTCCATTCTATTTATTTATAACTATATTTTTTACATCGAAACTAGCCTTTACTGTAGTTCCTTCAACATAGTCCATTGATATATTATCAAGTTTAAATCTTAAAGAAGTATCATTTTCAACTTCAAAGATGAAATCTGATATATTCATATAACTCCCCTTAACTTCAATTTTTAAAGCAGATGAACTTGATGTAGAAGCTGATGTATCTGATGAAGTATTAGCAGATGAATTAGTACTATTATTTGTAGTAGGCGAAGAAGTCGTTGTTGTAGTTGTTGTTGTAGAATTACTATTTGTATTATTTGTAGAACTTCCACTATTACTACTACTATTATTATTATTTGTATTTGTACTCTGCTTACCACCAGGTTCAACCATTACTATTTCTAAATTATTCTTTTTAGCATAATTTCCTAATTTAATCCACATATATTCCAAATTATATGATTCTTCAGTAGTTGCTTCTTTTATAACGTTTATAGTTTCATCGCTTATGGAATTATATTTGTTTTTTTGTTTATTGTAGTCACTTTCTGCTTTTTCTAGATTACTAACTGTTGTATAATATGTTCCTTGTGCAGTTGATAAATCTTTTTCAGATTTTTTTACTAATCCATATTCACCTAAAAGAGATGAAATAGATGGGATTTTTACAATAATTAAATTTGCTCCAAGTAACATAAGTAATACTATTAAAATAACTGTAACTCCAAGAATAGATGAAATAATTATCATTTTTTTATTGTTTAATGTCATGGTAAATCACCGCCAATCTCAACTGTTGTTGTTTCACCATTTTCAACTTTAACAATTTTTGCATTATTTAAAACATTTTCAAGTTTAATCTGAGCAAAGAAATACCCTAGATCCTCATATTCTGTAGATGATGCCTTAATAGTAACATACTTATTATCATTAGAAGATATATTTACAAGTCTAACATTCGTAGGTATTATTTTTATTATATTTTGAAGTAATGATGCAACATTATATGTTGAAAATTTTCCAATCTGATTACTTTCTATTTTATTCTTTATATCATCTACTTCATCATTTACTTCCTTATACTCGTTTGCATTTTTATTTATATATGTTATATCTGAATTTACCTCATCAGTTTTCTCTGTAATATTCTTTTTCTTAGCCTCCATATTTTTGAGCATACTGTTTACACTAAATGTATATATTCCACTAAAAGCAATATATACAAAAAGAATTACAACAGCAACAATAGTAATATATGTCAAAGTTTCTAAAGATTTATCTGTAACAGTTATTGTTTCTCTTACCTTTTTTTCTTTAGGCTCTTTTACCTTTTTGGTAGAATTAAAAATATTACTAATTTTTTTATTAAATTTTACATTTCTTGCAACATATTGTAGCTCAGGATATTTTGGATTTAAATACTCATATGCAAGAGTTATAGCCTCTGTAACTTCAATAATTTCAGACATATATCTTACATCTGTTGTGTCTTGTATAAAAAATGGCTTTAAAACTGAACATTTTATATCTAAAAATTGAGAAAAAAGTAAATCAACATTTGTAAAAGCTGTACCTATTCCTGTTAAAAAAGCCTTAGATATACTATTTTTATATTTTCCAATTTCAGATAAACATTGCTTTAATATTTCTTGAAATATAGGTTCAACAATTTGCTCTAATGTGGGATCATTTGAGCTCTCACCCTCAGTATATACATTCATTTGTTTACAAGTTGCATAAGCCTTTTCATAAGAGCCAAGACTACTAGTAAAATCATTAAGTAATTGTTTCATTCCAATATTATATGATTTAAATTCAACTACTTTATGATTTATAACAGTAGTGATTGATAACTTAGTATCTATGTTTATTAACATGTAACTACTTTCTTCATCAGAAATAAGCCTTTTTACAATTGGTATTGCTGGACTAATACCTGAAATACTTTTGTCAAAATCAAGTTCACTATTAATTACATCTTTTGGAGTTATATTAAGAATTGCATTTCTTTTATTATCATCATTTTTTGCCTCTGATACCATATAAACATATGAATATCTATCGGGTGCTTTTGCATTTTTTTCGCACCATGATTCATATTCAAGTTTCATAATACTTGGAATATATGATTTGTCTTGGGCTTGTTCATAAACTTGAGTATTATAATAAACATCGTTTTTAGGATTTATTACAACAGGAATATTTTGACTAGAAGTTTCATCTATTATTTGTCTTATGACAAACTTATCATCCTGGTTTGTAAATTTAATACCATACTTTTCAACTTTAACCATTTTATTATTATCTACAGATAATTTAGCATATTTAACTATATTATCATCTAAATAAATACCTAAACAGTTTGCCATTTTATTCCTCCATTTTAAAATTTAAACTCATAAATATTATTTACAAATAAAAGCATTGTTATTAATTTTTTGTCAAATTTTGTAGATGATATTTACACATTTTTACATTCATATTTTATTATATATAAAAATTTATTTCAACACTTTAAGATTATTTTAATAATTTGTTATTTTTTTGAAATGTTTTTGTAATTTTTTTGAAATACTATTTAACATTTGCTACACATACTAACTCTCAATGTAGGAAAAAATCATTTAACAATACTGTTAAATGATTTTTTATTTTTTCAATTATAACGTGATTACTCAATCTGTACATGTTATTGTTTTGATAGAAAGAATTTATTTTCCAACCTATTCTTTTACAACTGTCCTTGCTAATTCATCTTGAAAATTTCTTACATCCTCTTTAAAAGTAGCCTCTTTCGCACACTCTCCACTGGATTGTTTTTTGTAATTGTAAGTATTACTACTGCTGCAAGTATTATTACTACTATTATAGTAACAATCAACACAATCAATGAAATGCCTCTTTTATGAGTTAGTTTTGCAAAATTATTTCTATCCCATTTTCCATACACATTCTACCTCTTTCTTTTGTTATTTTTATATACTTTTCATCGCAATTTTCGACAAAAAGATATGATATATTAATATATATTTTTTTTAAAAAGCTTACTCAGTATATTCTATTACCATGCTATAAAAATTTTGGCATGGTAACTTCAATATGACTTTCCTATTATATGAAAATAAATCTCATCTAACCAAAATGTTAAATGAGATTTTATTTTATAAAAGTTTGCCTCAATAAATTTATTTCTTACACTCTATACTTATTTTATTTGCATTTGCTCCCAATTGATCAACTAAAATTTGTTGTATTTGTGCTATTTGCTGTTGTGTTAGATCTCCTTTTGATTTTATAACAACATTTATATTATCATTATTAGTTGGAATTATGACAATATCTTCGATTCCTTTAGCTTTGATTACATTTTCAACCATTGTAATTAAGTTTTTTTGTTTTATAAGTTCACTTAATTTTTGTTGATATTCCTTTATTTCAGCTTCACTACTTTTTTCATTTTTTATAACACTAGTATAATTTTCACTAAGCTCAGAATACATATTATCCCTGTCATACTTAAATACTGCAAGTGCTGAATCTTCAGAATTATTATTTGATGCAGAAGTAGTTTTTGCATCATCATTTTCAGAATTTGACTTATCTTCAGAATAAATGCTAACTTTATCATATGTAAAACTATCTTTTCCATTAACGTACATGGTTTGCCCTAAATTTTTCTCTCTTGTAGGATTATATTTATAGTTTATATACCCGGCCACTCCAACCATAAGCAGAATTGATAATACAGCTATTTGACTTTTTTTAATTACTTTCACACTACCACCTAACCTTGTTTTTCAAAAACCTGAACTTTATATACAGGAATATTTACCACTGTTGATACAGCCGATGCAATTTTTGAACGTAAATCAACACTACTTGCTCCTTTTGCAACAACAATAGCACCTTCAACCTTTGGACATTCCACACTTTCAACAATAGCAGACTTACTTCCACTTTTCTCGTTATATGCTACAACTTTTTCAGTTGTACTTTTATCGCCAGACTGTTCCTCTTTAGTGTTATATACAACATTTTGTTTTTCTTCTTGTGAATATGATAGTACAATTGAAACATCACTTATTCCCTGTATTTGGGATAAAATCACACTCAACTTATTTTCTAAATCCGAATTACTTACAGAAGTTTTAGAATTACTACTTTCCTCACTACCATTTATATTACTATTACTACTTGTACTATTACTAATACTTTTATTTGTTTTATCATCTGATTTAAAAATATAATTACATGATATAAGTAGAATAACTAAAAGAACAACTAATAATATCAAATTTTGCGTTCTTTTCTTTTTATCTTTAAAAGCAGATTTTATAACTTCCAACTGATTATTCAAAACTATTCTCCCTCCTCTACAACACTTATTTTAGAATAGTCTATATCATACTCACTGTTTATATATCCAACAACTTCATTTACTGATCCAAGATCCGTTTTTTCATTATCTAATTTAGCAATATTAAGTTCTATTTTCGTTACGTTATACTCATCATCAACAACTATGTTTATATTATTTACAACAATATCCTTGTGAGCAAGTTTAAACATAACATCACTTTTTAAATTCTGTATAAACTGGGATTTAACAAGTTCATCATTTTTGTTATCTAACCCCTCAGAATTTACACTAACTATATTATTTTCATCGGGACTTACTGTATTTAGTATACTATCGATACTTGCCCTTACATTTCCATTTTTTAATAAATCAACTACAGGTGAAACTATAGTTATTACCGTAATTATCCCAACAAGACTATAAATGTACTTTCTTAAATTTGTTTTAGGGACAACCAATTGCACTATTACAATTAGTATTCCTAAACATAACATTGAAACAATCCAATTTCTAAAAATTTCAACCATATAAATTACCTCTTTTCTTTTGTTAAGTCACTATACTATTTACTAAATTAAGAATTATCCCTGTAGAAATTACAAATAAAATAACTACACCAATTAAAATACCCAGCATTGTTTTATACACATTTACAAATCCAGATAAATATTTTAAAATAAGTTTATCTGTTGTTATCATCTCAACAAATGCAGCTAATAACATATATATAACCATAATACTTGTAATCTTAAATATTGGAATAATCCCTACTATCACTATACCTAAAATTCCAATAATTCCACCAGTTTTTCCAATTATTTTTGTAGCTCCAACTACCACTTCAAAACTGTCTGAAAAAAACTTTCCAACTACTGGAACAAAGTTAGAAACTGCAGCCTGTGTTGTTTTAACGCTTAATGAATCAACAGATGAACTAAGTGATGTCTCAAGCGATAATACTCCTAAAAATACTGTAAGTACTACTCCTATTGTCCATAGTGAAACGTTGGAAAAAAATTTTGATAATTTCTCTAATCTAATATTTTCAGATATACTACATATTACATTAAACGCCACAGAAATTGACAAAAGTGGAATTACAAAATACGTAACAATAAATCCAACAGAACTTGCTAAAAATAGCAGCAAAGGTTGTATAATTCCTGTAGTAGAGATTTTTCCTGTTGCAATCAGTACTGATAGTAAAAATGGTGATATTACTTGCATTAAAGTTCCCATTGTATTTATTGTAGTCTTTAACATATTTACAGTTTGTACAAATGTTGTAACTGTAATTGTTGCAATTACAATAAAGCATGCAAGATGTGCTATACGTGTAATATCACTTTTATTATCAAGTTCTAAATTTGATAATATTGCCATTATTATAACAATTATAAATATAGTAACTGTTCCTTTTATTGCTGAAGAAACTTCACTTGCAAATATTTCTAGCAATTTTGTAAATAAATTTTTATGATTAATATCATTTTTATTTAAAAGTTCATTTGCTATATTTTTAAAATCTATTTCTTGTCCCAAATTTTCATTTACAGAATTATTTATGGTATCAATATATTCATCCAAATTATATGTTTTTCTTGTACTCTCTGTTATATTATTAGTAACTTCCTCTGTTGTTTTTGATACATCATCAGTACTAGTATTACTAGTAAATACTTCACTGGCAAATACAAAATTTGTCTTAAGGATTAAAAAGCAAGTAATAATAAGTATAAATATCTTGCTTAAATGTTGTCTAAATTTTTTCTTTACTACCTTATTCATAAATTACACCAAACCTACTAGTACATTTACAAGTGAACTTATAAGAGGAATAGTTAAAACTACAATTACAACCTTACCTGCCATTTCAAGTTTTGTTGCAATACTACTTTGCCCAGCATCAATACATACATTTTTACCAAATTCAACTATATATGCAATTCCTATTACTTTAATTATAATTAATAAAAAGTCAGTATTAACTCCAGATTTAGAAACTAGATCATTTAACACATTAATGACAGATGACATTTTAGATATAGCATAGAGCATTATTCCTATACCTGTAATAATTGAAAGAACCAGTGCCATTTCAGGTCTATAGTTTTTTAATATTATAATCATAATAACTGCAAAAATAGATATGCCAACTATCTTAATTACTTCCATCAAATCACCTACAATTTAAATACAGTTCTTACAGTTTCAAAAAGTGTACTTATTTGTGTTATTACAAGCATAAGAACTATAATAACTCCAGTAAGTGTTGTCATCATTGCTTGATCTTCTCTTCCTGCTTTACTTAGTACTTGATTTAAAACTGCTACTAAAATACCAATTCCTGCTATTTTAAACAATAAATCAATATCCATATTCCACCTCTTAATTTTATATAAATATGATTACAAGCATAAGTCCAGATATAATTCCTATAGTTCTGTATAATTTCGAGTTAGTATTTTTTATTTCATTTGCTTCATTTATTTGATTTTCTAATATATTTATTGTATTTTGTATAATATTTATTTGTCCTTCAATATCACTTCTACCCAAATTCTTAAGAGTAGATATTATTATATCTTTATCATACTTTTCTAAACTTTCTACTTCAGATATATTTTTTTCGATACTTCCTTCAATATATGTCATATTATTACTATCTAACATATCAACTACTATTTGCCCTATTTTTATCTTAAGTTCAGTATTTAGCTTTTGCCTTGCAATTTCATATGCATTTGGAAGTATATTCATCATATATTTTATTTCATTTTCAACTAATTTTAAAAAAGTTACCATTTCTCTTAAAACATATTCTCTTTCTTTTAATTTCCTGGATTTAGACGAGCCAATATATGCTGTAAGAGCGACAATAAGAATCGATATTATTATTTTTATAACTATCATCCACATACCTCCATTTTGTTATTTTTAAATTTATGTATATCTTCAATTGTACCTGGTCCATTTCTATTTGATAATATTACTATATTTTCAAAATACCCTTCATTTATTAATTTAGATATACCTGTTTTTCTAGTTATATCCTCTATATTTCTTCCATGCATCGTAAATACAAGGCCTACACCGCTAAGTGCAGCATACTCAATTGCATCTATATCTTTATTTGTTCCTATCTCATCAGTTGCAATTACTGCAATTCCCATACTTCTTACAAGCATTTCCATTCCTATATATTTAGGGCAATTGGATATGACATCTGTTCTAATTCCAACATCTAAATTAACCATACCATTAGATACAGATGCTATCTCTCCTCTTTCATCTACAAGACCTACATTTACTCCATTAAATTTCATTATTTCTATTCCACTACTTATTTGTCTAATTAAATCTCTTAACATGGTTGTTTTACCACATCCTGGAGGTGAAACAATTAATGTATTTGAAAACATATTATTATTAATTACATATGGAATTAATTTATCAGCACAACCAATTACTTGCCTTGCCACTCTTATATTCATACTATTTATATTTTTTATATTTTTTATCTTAGAATCCTGCAAAACAACTTCTCCACATATTCCAACCCTATGTCCACCTTTTATAACGACAAAGCCGCTATTTATATCATTTTGTATAGCATATATTGAATTTCTAGATATATTTACCAATATATCCAATAAATCTTTTATTGTAATTACGCATGAAAGTAATATTTCTGTTTTTGAAGCAATTACTATTCCCCTTTTTCCAGCTCTAAGTCTGATTTCAGTTATTCCCTCTCTTGCTCCTATATTTAAAATTTCTTTTGAAATACTGCATGGTAGAACTTTAATTATTTCATCTAACATATGCTCACCTCTTTTTTATATAGTTTACTACACCTATACTAAAAGAATTGTAGAAAATTAGTAAAATACTATAAATAAAAACACTAATTTTAGCAAAAAAGGTAGCTAAAATACAAAAACATGTTTGGATAAAAATAGAAAAGACAGAATTATAAAACAATTTTTAGGAAATTTAATATAAGAAATTCAAATATACATAAAAAATTAAATAAATGACTTGTGAAGGGAAAAAATGATTATAGGTAGCTATGAAAAAAATATATAAAAATAAAGGATGAGACAACCCACCCTTTATTTTTATATAATTTTTATTATATTATACTAACTAGATATATTATTCAAAAAGTTTCATAATATCCTCTTTAGACATTTTATTAATAAAACTCTCCCCTTCTTTTACAATTTTATTTGCAATATTCATTTTCTTTTCCTGCAATTTTTCAATTTTTTCTTCAATAGTATCTTTAGCTATTAACTTAAACACTTGAACATTTTTCTTTTGACCAATTCTATGTGCTCTATCTGTAGCTTGATTTTGTACTGACAAATTCCACCACGGATCAAAATGAATAACAACATCAGCACCGACAAGATTAAGACCCGTCCCCCCAGCTTTAAGTGATATAAGGAAAAGATTAACATTATTTTCTATGTTAAATTTATTTACCATATCAATTCTATCATCAGCTTTAGTCTTTCCTGTAAGTTCCATATATTCTATTTTTCTTTTATCAAGTTCTTTTTTTATAATATCAAGCATTGAAGTAAATTGTGAGAAAAGTAAAACTTTATGTCCAGAAGAAATAGCGTCATTTACTACTTCTAAACATTGATTTAATTTTGCAGACTCCCCATCATAATTTGAAACAAAAAGTGATGGATGACAACATATTTGTCTTAACTTTGTAATAAGAGCAAGAATTTTTATTTTATTCTTTTCAAAGCCTGAAGTTTCAGATAATTCTTCCATATCTTCTTTTGCCTTTAATAAATATGACTCATAAACTTTTCTTTGTTCTGTTTCCATATCACTATATAACACTGTTTCAGTTTTTTCAGGCAATTCTTTTAATACTTCTTTTTTTACACGTCTTAAAATAAAAGGCATAACTTGCATTCTTAGCTTTTCCATTACACTTTGGTTACTATCTTTAATTATAGGTGCTTCATAATTTTCTTTAAATTTAGAATATGAATATAAATAACCTGGCATACAAAAGTCAAATATTGACCATAATTCTGCTAAAGAATTTTCAATAGGTGTTCCTGTAAGTGCAAATTTAGTAATACCATTTAATTTTTTCAAAGCTTTTGCATTCTGCGTATTGTTATTTTTTATATATTGTGCCTCATCTGCAACAACATATCTAAAATTATACTTAGTATATTCCTCAATATCCCTTTTTAACATATCATATGATGTTATAGCAACATCATAATTATTTATTTTTTGTATTTTTTCTTTTCTCTCCCTTGCCTGACCAGTTATAACAACAACGTCTAAATCAGGTGCAAATTTATTTATTTCGTTTTCCCAATTCAAATATAACGAACTTGGACATACAACTATGGATGTCTCTCTATTTTTACTTGTATTTTTAGCATCTAAAAACATTGCTATTAACTGAATTGTTTTACCAAGTCCCATTTCATCTGCAAGTATTCCACCAAAATTATATTTATCTAAAACCTTAAGCCAGTTAAAGCCTACCTTTTGATAATCTCTAAGTTTCCCTTTAAAATTACAAGGAACTTCAAAATTTTCATCCTTAGAATTTGCTATACCAAGTATAATATCATCAAATTTTTTATCTTTATTTATACTAATTTTTCCACTACTTGCAAGTTTATCTAAATAAAGTGCCCTATACTTTGGAACCTGTACCTCTTTATTTTTTATATCATCTACAGATATATTTAACGAATCAATTATATTTTCTAAACTTTCAAATCCATTTGACTCTAAGTTCACAAAAGTACCATCTTTTAATCTATGATATTTTTTCTTTAGCTTATATGACTTTAATACACTTTTTAATTCTTTTTCTGAAAAACTTAAATTGGACATATCTATATCAAGAAGTCCATTATTTACCTTTACACCAATAGAAAAACTTTTTGGCGCGATTACTTTTCTTTTCTTTAAATTATCAGTTACATAAACATCAAAATTTTCATTAAATACATCCAAACCATGAGTTAAAAAATCATATATTGAATTTTCATTACTGATATATAGGTTATGCTTTTTTGTATCTATCTCAAATTTGCACTCTCTAAATATATAACTTGCTTTTTTTTCTTTTAGTGCATTTCTATTACATCTTACATTTAATATTTCTTTTTCATTAAATGGATTAAATTCATTTTCTAAATAACAATACTTTATATCACATACAATGTCCTGATTTTGATCTAAATCAAGATATGCCTTTACAGTTAATTCTTCTGATTTATACTTTTCAATAACATTATCTGGTACATCTACTTTACAACATTTAGATAATCTTGGAATTACATATTCACAAAAACTTGTACAGTCATTCTCTGTCACTCTTATAGTATTTAAATTTTTCTTGCTAAACTCCTTTAACATAGGATATACATTTTTTCTGAAATCTTCTGTACATCTATATAACTTGTCCTTATTTAGTACATAGATATACTCTTGACCTTCGATTAAATGACAATCATCGTCATAAAGAGATACAAAAAGTCCTAATTTAGACTTTTGTACATCAAATTTTACCTCAGGATTTTCCTCAACTAGCTCAAGTAATACATCATCTTTCCCATACATCTTCATTAGAATCTTTTTAGATTTATATATGTCAAAAAAGTCGTCGAGTGCTCCAAAATCTAATTTCATAACAGATTTATATGCTGAAGCTATTGTAAAATAATAACTTCCCATTTTAGCATATTCTTCGTATTCTCCAAACCTTTTTATAATAAACTTTACTAAATCTCTTGATGAAGGATTAAAATTTTGAATTTCATGCTTAAATTCAAGTTTTGCCCCATACTTATATGTATCTTTTTTTCTCATATTTTCATAAAATTCTTGCAAATTTTTTAATTTATACATTCTATCTTGGCCAATACTAAAAAATACATTAAAATTATTATGTAAGTCATCAAATTCTAGTATTGGAATTAAATTTACATTCTTACTTTCTATTTTAGAAGGCATTTCAAGATTTTCATAATATGAAATTATCTTACTTTTTGTATTAATCTGTGTAATCTTATTTGAATAGCCATTATATAGTTTTGCTTCATCTATAGTTTCTTTTTTGTTTTTATTTCCAAATAAATATTCATCTTCATTTACATACATATTAAATATTGCAGCAACAATATGCTTACAAGGTTTAGAAGATGCATATGCAGGACAATTGCAACTATATGATATATGATTATCTTTTTTTGATACATTTACATCATATATATATGTTCCTTCAACATATGACTTTGAAGTATAATTTTCATCATCTTCCATATCTAATTTTGCAACTTTTACCTTTGATTTTTCAAAATATTTTTTCCCTTTTGTTGAGACTGCATTTCCACTTAATTCAAGAACTTTGTTTATATCTTCTGGTTTTATTAACATTTTTCACTCCTACACATCATATTAAATCATCAAATATTATATCATAGTATTTTCATTCTATCAATTGATTTTAAAGTTATTTTTTTCGGGCTATATTTCTACTTTATTTTTTTACATTTAGTGAACATACTCATCGTCTATTATGCCAAGTATTTCCTCTAAAATATCCTCAAGAGTCAGCATCCCAATTATATTGTTTTTACTATTTTTTACAAGAGCAAGGTGCATTTTATTTTTTTTCATTTTCATATACACTCTGTGTGCCGTATTGTTATCGTCTACTACAAGTGGATGTCTTAATATGCTCTCAACTTTAATCTTTCCAGTCTTTAAATTTTCATAATTATTAAGCGTGTCTTTTACGTATAACGCTCCTAATATAGTTTGATTATTACTATCATATACTAGTAATCTTGAGTATGTTGTATCTTTGAATTTCTTCATAATTTTATAAAAAGAATCTTTAATTTTTACACTAGCTGATTTTTCTATTGGATTCATAATTTCAGATACAGGTATCTTAAACGATGTTGCAACTCTTTCCATGATTTCTTTTTCTGTTTTGTTTATACTGCCTTTGTGATATTCTACATTTGTAAAATGTTTAATTTCGTCTTTCATATATAACAAATCTTCACTTTTATCTTTTCTTTTATGATATGAATCATCCAAAATGGTTGCAATAAACGATAAAGGAAGTAAAAGTTTTGATACAATTTCAAACATATATATTGCAATTATATTTACTTTTTTTGTTTTTCTTGTTAATGCTAAATGCTTAGGTATATATGTTCCAATTATCATTGTTATATACGTTGCAACAATTGTTAATATTAAAATTGTTGCATACTTTATCAAACTAAACATTGTGTTAGAAAATTGGTGAGAAAAATTATTTATAAGTGGCATTCCGTATTTTTCAACAACTATTCCAGATATTACAAACTCCAAAATTGTAACAGAAAGTTCGGTAGTAATTACAGCTTTATCTTGATTTTTAATAATTTTTTTTGCACTCTTACTTAAATTAAATATCTTATTCTTATCTAACATATTAATATATGTCGATCCATATATTAATATCATAATACAAATTATTGATACACTAATTATAGCTATTTCCATTTTAATTATTATCTCCTTCTCTAAATAATACCACTTAAAAATTTAAGTGGTATTATTTACATATTATATAATTTACTTTAAATTACCTGTTATAACCTGCCATGTATCACTTGTTTCTAGTCCTTTTTGCCAAGCAGATATTCCTGCTAAATTGTATTTGTTTACAAGCTCAACTCTTTTTCTCATTGATTCTTTATCTTCAAGCCATAGCTTGTATGTAAGCTCACCTTTCACAACTTCTGCATAATTTTGTCCTGCATCTTCATCCCATACTGTTGCAACATCATTTCTTGATAAGAAATCTTGACAATCTTGCATTGAATATATTTTACTACTTGGTTTTTCTGTTGCATTTTTTACAGTCCAAAGCCTTGTATAGAATGGAACTCCAAGTATTATTTTATCTGAAGGTATTTTTGAATCGTTTATTAAAGAATTAATTTGATTTTCAACTTCTGATACTTTAGAAATAGATCCTGCCTCATTTGACCAAGAGCCTTTTTGGTCATATCCCATAAGGGCCACATAGTCAACTGCTTCTCCTATTCTTTGTCTATCGATATACCTTACGAAATAAAAATCTACTGATACAGTAATACCTTCATTTCTAAGTATTGGTGTAAGTTCACGTATAAACTGAGTATATAAATCTCTATCTTCGTCTTTCATTGACTCAAAGTCAATATTAATTCCGTCTAATTTATCTTTTTTTGCAATGTCTCTTATATTTTTTATAAACTTCTCTCTATTATATTCACTTTTTAAAAGAGCTGATGTATCACTTGCAGAATAATTTGTTGAGTCTATTCCATTAGTTATTATTGGCCAAATTTTATACCCATATTCTTTTGCCTTTGAATAATAGCTACTGCTAAACTTTGATGTAATTTCTCCACTTGTATTTTTTAGCTCGTACCATGTTGGAGATACTACATTCACTCCATCAATCTTTTTATCACCAAGTGTATTCAAATTACTTCCATATTGCCAAAACATTACAATTTTATCTTTATTAGCATTTTCTCCAACTTGTTCTTCATTACTTTCTGGTGAACTTCCATCAGGTAATGTAATGTTATTTTTAGAAATATAACCTACAACACCTTTATCTGTTTTAACCTTATACCAGCTTTTATGTTCTAAACTATCTGCATAAACAGTAACCTTATCACTTGTATTTAACATATCAAGTACATCTGATTTAGTTGATATATCAGAGTAAACATTTACTAAGTTATAATTTACAGAAATATCACTTGTACTTAATTTATCAACTACGATTGTATTTGTTTTATCGTTATATTCAGTTTTAATATTATATTCTTCCTTTAAAAGATTAATATCAATGTATGGTTGTCCATTAACAATTCTTGCCGGAGTATCTATATCAACATATTCAAAATTTTTAGACATTTTTTTTTCATCTATTTTTAATTTTACAACTTTATCATCGGTTGTTACTATAACTTTAGTTGCTACTGTATCATAGTATATATTTTTATCAATTGTTTTTGAAATTGTATCTACGGATATATATAATCCTCCGTCTTTTACAAATGGCTCATAATTTGTTTTTATATTATCTCCATAAATTACAAGACCTGCATTATCTGAGTTTGTATTTCCTTTTATTTTATTTATATTAAAAAACATCACTAATACTACAATTGTAAATATTAGTGGTATTATACATCTTTTTAATTCTTTCATCTAATATCCACCTCAACATCTATATTATACAATATATTTATAATTTTGTGAATATTAATTTTAAAATATACTAACTTTTTTATTATAACAGTTTTTAATTGCTTGAAAATATACCAAAATATATTATTAAACAATTTTTAAAATTATAATCAAAAAATAAGGTATGTATCTAAATCTGACATTTACCTTATTTATAACTAATATATAGATAAAGTTATTTTTTAAATGAGAAATAACTTTAATATTTTTAAATAAAATTTTTATTTAAGAAATTTGTTTTCTATATTATATCAAGTTTTATGTAAAATTGACTTTCTTATGTAAAATATGATATAATGATGTTTAGATATTGATACACATTTTAATGATTAATATCATAAAAGGTTACAGTCATATTACAAAAAAAAATTACTAGGAGGTTAAATTTTATGACTTACACAGATATATTAAATGAATTGGAAGCATTATTATCAGGAAGTGAGAATTCAAACACAAATCAACTTTTAATTGAGGCTATTAAAGAAGAGCGTACGGATCTTGTAAAAACTCTGTTAAATTATCTAAATCCAAATATTGATGATAATTCCGCCTTAAAAGCTGCTATACACACGAAAAGCCATGAAATCATACAAATTCTACTAGATGACAAAAGGGTAGTTCAAACTAACAACTTAGTTAAACTTGCAATATCATTAAAAATTGATGAACTTCTTCTTGATGATCCAAGAGTAAGCAATTTAACTTTTGAAGAGTTAAAAAGCATTCACAATCCTAAAATTGGTTTACTTATTGCAAAAAAGCTCTTTAAAGAAAGAAGTACAGAATATTTGTCATACATTCTCAACGAAGTTTATTTTGAGTACTTTGATGATTATTACATCAAGAATCGTGGTTATTGGGTTCGGGGATTAATGCCATTTTCAAAAAAAGATATTGACTGGTTACTCGATAATGGAGCTATTCCAAAACAGGGCACAATGAAATTTGCATGGTTTTTCGGAGTTGGTAGTAGATTTTTGAAACTTGGTGTTACTCCTTGTAAGGAAGACATCGTAAAAGCAATTCAACGAGAAGAACTTGATACAGTCAAATTATTAATAAAAACTGTTCAATTTGATCCTGTTGAAGATGGCTTTTTATATGTAGTTCTGTCTTTGCTTTATATGAGACGTTTGCCTAAATTTCAACAAGCAAAATTCTTGCTTAGCGTACCTGAAATTTCAAATACTATAAATTATGATGATTTAAAAGCTAATTTTCCTGGTATGCAAGACATTATCGAATTCATAAACAATTATCAAAATAATGCTTAAAGTAAAAGCGGCTATCTAGCCGCTTTTTACTTTTTTCTACTTTACCGCATTTTCTATTAATATACCTAACAATTTACTATACGAAAGCCCTGTATTTTCAAATAATTTAGGATACATACTAATATTTGTAAATCCTGGCATTGTATTTATTTCGTTTAAATATATATTATTTTCTTTATCTAAGAAGAAATCGATACGAGAAATATCTTTTCCATCAATTATTCTAAAAGCTTTTTTAGCTATATTTTTTATTTCAATTTCAACTTTCTTTGAAATATCTGCTGGAATTATACACTTAGATTCTTTATTATTATACTTAGAATCATAATCATAAAATTTTCCTGCTGAGATAACTTCTCCTATACTTGATGTTATAACATCCTTATCTTCTAACACTCCACACTCTAATTCTCTTCCATCAATTTCCTCTTCTATAAGGATTTTCCTATCATATTTACTTGCAATGTATATTGCTTTTATTAGTTCCTCTTTATTTTGAACTTTACTTATTCCAACTGAAGAGCCCGAGTTTGAAGGCTTTACAAACATAGGAAATTTAAGTAAATGTATTATATTGTCAGATATTTTGTAAATATCCATCTCTGTTTCATTAAACATATCATCAACATATATATATTTATTATTATCATATCTTAAATATACATACTTCGTTTGTTTAATCCCAGTCTGCTTAAATAATTTTTTTTGATAAACTTTATCCATAGCAATAGCTGATGAAAGCACGTTACAACCAACATATGGAATATTAAGCATTTCAAACATTCCCTGTATTTTTCCATCTTCCCCGTATAATCCATGTAAAACAGGAAAAGCAACATCAAAATCTTTCAAATAAGTAGTAATATTTTCTAATTTTATGATACTTTCTGGAATGTTAAATTCATACTCTTTATTAAAATCAACTTTATACCAACATCCATATTTATCAATATATATCCCGCTTACAATATATTTTTCTTTATCTATGTTTTTTATAACTGACTTTGCGGATATAACAGATACATCATGTTCCGTTGATATGCCACCAAATATTACTACCACTTTTTTCATACTCTCACCTTATTTTAATTTTTTTGATATCTCGTTATATATTTCACTAAATTTCATTGAATTAGATGCCTTAAGCAATATAGCCGAATCTCCAATAATTACTTTTTCTAAAAATTTAATTGCATCGCTATTATTATCCACACTTTTAACATTTTCTTCAGGCATACCTAAAATACGTGCTCCTTCTGCAATTTTTTTAGAATAATCTCCTACTGTTACAAGTAAATCTATGTTATTTTCATATACACTTTTTCCCACTTTTAAATGAAGTTCGTTTGAAAATTCACCAAGTTCTAACATATCGCCTAAAACTGCAATTTTGTATTTATCTTTAAAGCTTCCTAAAAATTCAAGGGCTGCCTTCATTGAATCATAACTTGCGTTATATGCATCATTTATTATAGTGATATTATCTTTAAAATTATCTACTTCCATTCTATTTTTTGTAAGAGAGAATTCATTTATTCCTGTTATTATATCGTTTATATCAATTCCAACTTCTCTGCCGACACAAATTGCACAAAGGGCGTTATATACAAAGTGTTTTCCTGATACAGGCACATTAATATTATATTTATTATTATTAAAACTTACATCAAAACTACTACTATTTGTACCAATATTTATATTTACAGCCATAACATCAGAATGATTATCTATTCCAAATCCAATACTTTTATATTTTTTAAATAAAGCTTTATTATTATTTAACATATCATTATCATTGTTATATACAAGCACTCCATTTTCTTTCATGCCATTTAATATTTCAAGTTTTGCTTTTAAAATATTCTCTCTTGAGCCCAAATTTCCTATATGCGAAGTTCCAACATTTGTTATAACAGATACGGTAGGTTCTGCAATATTAGATAGATAATCAATTTCACCTTTATGATTCATTCCCATTTCTATTACTGCTGCTTCATGTTCCTCTTTAAGCCTTAATATTGTTAACGGAAGTCCTATATCGCTATTAAAATTACCTTCTGTTTTTAGTGTATTATATTTTTTAGAAATAACACTTGCAATAATATCCTTCGTACTTGTTTTTCCAACACTACCTGTAACACCAACTACAGGAATATTAAACATTTCTCTTTTGTATTTTGCAAGTAATCCTAGAGCTTTTATAGTATCTTTTACAATTATTATATTTTTATTCTTGTACTTTTCTATACAATTGTCATCAATCTCTATTCCCTGCAAGATACAAGTACTAGCTCCATTTTCAAATGCTTTTTCATACATAGCATTTCCATCAAAATTTTCGCCTTTTATTCCAACAAAAGTATCATTTTCTTTAATTTCTCTTGTATCTATTTTAAAATTATCACATATTGCATTATTATCCCCACATACAAGCCTTCCACCGCATTTTTCTATAACATCTATAACATATATATCTTTCACGCTATTTCTCCTTTATACATTTTATTTTTTTTACTATAAATTATAATTGTTTCAAATATTAAATATTATATAATACTTCTAGTTACATTTAATAATAGTTGAAGTGATATATTCAAATATAAAGTTAACACAATCATCAATCATTTCATTTAACATCTCTTTTGAATAAAGTATAAGTGGTACTTTTACATTATTATCTGCAGAAGCACTTAAAGAATTAAAATAATTAATTACTTTTATAATATCCTTTTGCTCTACCTCAAATGTTTTTAATTTTGAAAGAGAGTCTAAAATATTTGAAGTGTATGCTATACTCACATTATCAATATTTAATACTTTTTCAAAAGAATTAAAATCTTCTTGTTTAATTCTTATCATTGTGTTTCTATTACACTCTAAAATTTCATTTCTTTTTGTTTTAATACCACAAACTTCCCCTGAATTATCAAGTAAAACCTTGTTTGTATATGTATATTTATTAAAATAATAATCTGTCATTAAATGTACTAAATATCCTAGTATAAGAGGATCTTGAATATCATCCAAATGAACATTTTTAAATGTCTCATAATCTGGAAGACAAAATTTTCCTCCATTTATTATAGTATACTCCCTATAATGACTTACCTGATATTCAATAATCTTTGACACATTTTTTACAACATGCCCTCCATACATATCAGGGAGTATATTTCCAAGTAAAAATTTATCCTTATCTTCATAATAATTTAACTTACTATTTAACTTATTTGCAACTTGTGCATGTATTTTCCAAGATGGCATTTTATTACTCCTTTCATTCCTATATTTAAATTATATTTATTGCTCCTTATATTTCTAAAACTTCAAGTGGTGTGTAATTTGCCATAAGTCTTTTGAAACCATATTTATCAAACATAATTTCTAGCTTAAAATCATCTCCTTCAGCTTCAATATTTTGTATAATTCCTTCTCCAAATTTTTTATGCTTTATCCTCATTCCTACCGTATAATTTACGTTTTTCTTTTCAGTGACAACTCTATTTGTATTACCAGTTATATTTTTTAAGAAGTTGTCAACACTCATACCAAAGCTTGCCTTTTTAGATACCTTAGAATCTATTTTTCCATATCCACTACCAATATTTGAAAGAACACCTTGAACTTTAGTATATTCGTTATCAATATTTTTTTCTTTTTTCTTATTATTTTTGTGAATGTTATCCCTAGAATCCTCGTCAAGAAGTTCTTCTGATATTTCATCTATAAATCTTGAAGGATAAGAGTATGTTGTCATACCATAAAGTGTTCTTTTATTTGTATTTGTAAGGAACAATTTTTCTTTTGCCCTTGTTATTCCAACATAACAAAGCCTTCTTTCTTCTTCAGTAGACTCATCTTCTTCTATAGATTTTTTAGATGGGAAAAGTCCCTCTTCCATACCAACTAAAAATACAACATTAAATTCAAGGCCCTTAGCACTATGCATAGTCATAAGAGTAACAGCTTCTGCACCTTCTTCTAAACTATCTACATCAGATACCAAAGCAATGCTATCTAAGAAATCAGCAAGTGTATTATCTGCATTTTCTTTTTCAAATTCCATAGCAACGCCAATAAATTCCATAAGATTATCAAATCTCATTTCACTTTCCTTGTCTTCAGTTTCATTTAGCATAGCTTCATATCCAGAGTTCTTTAGTACTAATTTTATATATTCTGATACTGGCATAGTATCTTTTTTAGAAATAAGGTCTTCCATCATATCCCTAAACATTATTATATTTCCAGCACTTCTAATTCCAACTAAATTATCACTATCTTTGATTACGTTATATATAGAAGTATTGTTAGCAGCCGCAATTTCATCTAATCTATCTAAAGCTGTATTTCCAATTCCTCTTTTTGGTTCATTTATTATTCTTCTTAGGGATATATTATCATTTGGATTCTGAATGAATTTAAGATAACTTGTAATATCCTTTATTTCTTTTCTTGCATAGAATTTTATACCACCAATTAATCTATATGGTGTACCTGATCTCATAAATACTTCTTCAAGTACACGAGCTTGTGCATTAGTTCTAAACAAGACAGCAAAATCAGAATATGTCTTATTTTCTTTTTTACATATTTCATCTATTTTATCAACAATATATTCTACTTCTTCATATTCATTTGACAAAGTATTATATACTATTTTATCCCCTTGTTTATTCTCTGTCCAAAGTTTTTTATCAATTTTTGATTTATTATTTTTTATTACCTGATTTGCTGCCTCAAGTATAGTTTTTGTACTTCTATAATTTTCTTCTAATTTTACAATTTTAGCATTTGGAAATTCTTTCTCAAAATTTAGTATATTTGAAATATCTGCCCCTCTAAAACCATATATACTTTGTGATTCATCACCAACTACACATATATTTCCATGTGCTGCTGAAAGTAAAGATATTAACAAAAATTGTATTTTATTTGTATCCTGATATTCATCAACTAATATGTATTTAAATTTGTTTTGATAATATTCTAACCTATCTGGATTATTCATAAATACTTTTACAGTTAGCATTATTATATCATCAAAATCAATCGCATTATTTTTCTTTAACAATTCTTGATATGAAATATATACTTGTGCTACCTTTTCTTTTCTAAAATCTCCAGATGCTTCTGTTAAATACTCTTCTGGCCCTTTCATATTATCTTTTGCTCTTGATATTTCATATTTTATATATGACACTGGATATTCTTTATCGGATATATTTAATTTCTTTAATACTTCTTTTATAACCTTTTCTTTATCTAATTCATCAAATATATTAAAATCTCTAGAATACCCTAAAAGCTCTATTTCTCTTTTTAGAATTCTTACACAAACTGAATGAAATGTCCCAAGCCAAATATCATTTGCATTTTCTTCTACAAGTGATAATACTCTTTCTTTCATCTCTTTTGCTGCTTTATTTGTAAATGTAATAGCTAAAATTTCCCATGGCTTTACAATATTTTGTTCTAATAAATATGCTATTTTATATGTAAGTACACGAGTTTTTCCACTTCCTGCACCTGCAAGTATTAAAAGTGGTCCGTCAGTATAACTTGCTGCTTCTCTTTGTTTATCGTTTAATTTATCTAATAAATTGCTCATATAATACCTCTTTTCAAACTTTTGTTTATACCACAATATTATATCAATTTTTAGTTTAAAGTGCAATGAAAATTTAATAAATAAAACAATAAAATATTACTCTAATAAATTAGTAAATGGGAAAAAAAGTACCTAAAAAATAGGTACTACATTAAATTAATCATTTTTAATACAAATATTTTATAATACATATATCCTAAATACTCACTATTCCGCCATAATCTATAACAGGAATATTCTTAAAATCAACTAATTTTAATTTTCTTCTCTTTATAAATTCTTCAATTTTATTATTTCTATCTATATATTTTCTATCTCCAAATATTATAACCTTATCATCAAGTCTTGCAATACATCCCCCAATAAATCCTGACATATTTGAATACTCATTATTATTTTTTAGTAATTTTATATCAAATTTATCTTCTATTAGAAGCACATCAATATTGTTTTTCTTTAGAATATCTGCTATTTTTTTATCAGTAACTATTGCACTATTTTCATCTATTACAGCAATACTACAATTACTATACCCTTGATTTATATTTATCATATTTAATTTCTCATCTTTTATTATCTCCATTACTTTTTTGTCGGTATATTTAAAATTATGTATGACATTCCTTCCTATTTGACAAACGTTATATGCTATATCAAATGGGTATTCTTCTTTTAATATACTATTACCTTTTATGCATTTATCATAACAACTATTTAATTTATCATAAAAGGTAGGTTCAACTACTATTTTATCATTTAGTTTAGTAAAAAATATGTCTGCATGACTAGATATTTCATCATATACATTATTTGAATTTTCAACTTTCCATATGTTGTATCCAAGAGACTTAAGATACTCCTCTTCACAGTTCCTTATCTTTTTATCAACTATTATCATATTCTTCTCACCCTTTCTATAATTATATCATATACTTTTAAATAATTTATATCATTTTTTAAAATATTATTGATTTTTTTGAATAGTTGGATATAATAAATATATATGTTTAGGAGGTGTTACTATGGGAAGAGGAAAATATGATACTTGTGAAAACTGCATTAATTATGACGAAAGAAGAGAAATTTGCAGACTTGATAAAAAAGATGTAGATAAAGATGATTGGTGTAAACACCACAAAAGTGAAGATGAAGAAGATTAATAAATAAATTTAAGGTGCCTAGAAATATCTAGGCACCTCTCTTTTTATCTCAAAAAAGAGACATAATTGAATTTGATCTCAACATCATCTTCTCTTTCATGTCTTTCAAAAAAGAACACGATTTCTTTTAAAGGTGATGATAAATCGGATGGAATTAATGCTGTTACATTATTTTCACCTTTTTTCAGGCATATTTTTTTTGAGACTTCAGGAGTTCCATTTGACTTTTCAGTTTTAAATTCAACTGTTAAATCAATATCAGCTGATACGGTGACCAAAGCTACCATAGAACTCTGATTGTTTAAGTCAGCTTCCTGATTGTTTCTTATTGCAAATCCAACACCAGTTGGCTTAGAAGAAAAGTCAATAAGTTTACTTTCCTTCAACGCAATTTCTTCTCCAAAGTCATTATTTCCCCCAAAGGCAAATCCAAAAAATTTTTTTACTTCGATCATATCTAAACCTCCATTTGTTTGTTTTTTTATGCTGACCGTTCTTAGATTATACCATCACATTTCAAAAAAGTCAAGTACTTTAGATAATTAATTGCACAAAATTTTACATAATTTGTAGAATTTTGTAATATATGTTAATAAGTTTTAGAAATTATTTATAATAAATCCCTTTTTCTTAAAATAAAAGTAATAACAACTGTGACTAAAATAGAAATTATAATTACGCCATAAAATCCTATTGTACTTGTATTAAATGGAAAATCAACATTCATTCCAAGAAAACTTGCAATCATTGTTGGGACTGAGATTACAAGTGTTATTGAAGTAAGCCATTTCATCACAGTATTTAAGTTATTAGATACTACCGTTCCAAACATCTCAACAATTCCATTTAATATTTCACTATATGTCTGAATCATTTCAATTGCTTGTCTATTTTCTATAAGGGTATCCTCAAGAATATCCTCATCTTCATCATATAATGGTAAAACTTTTCCCTTATTTAATTTTTCAAGAACAACTTGATTTCCTTTTACAGAAGCGTTAAAATATACCATTGTTTTTTCAAAAGTCATCATTTTAAGTAATTCTTTATTACTCATTGATTTTAACATTTTGTTTTCAAATTTATCTAAATCTCTATTTATATATGTAAGATATCTAATATAATCCTGAGCTATACAATATAATATTTGAAACGTAAACCTTGATTTTTTATCCGTTTCAACACCAAATTTATTTTCACTCAATACTTTATAAACAGAATTAATTCTTACTTGAGATATTGTTATTAAAATTTCATCTCTTACAATTATCATTCCAAGAGGCATTGTTGTATAAATTTTTTCTCCTTCATTCATTTCTGTGGCAGGTGAATCTACAACAATAAGGATTGATTCATCTTCAACATCAATATGTGCTTTTTCTGCTATATCTAGTGGATATCTAAGTAGATGTTCTTTTATTCTTACTGATCTACTTATTTTTCTAATTTCATTATCTGTGGGGGAGACCATGTTAATCCAACATCCTTTTACTGGTTTTTCAATTTTATTCAAATTTCTTGTTTTTTGATCTGTTATATATATATCTACCATAAAAAATTCCCCCTTCTTAACAACGTTATTATTGTATAATATTACGCAAATTTTGTCAATATTTAGCAAATTTAAAGAATATTTTTAACATAATATTACATTGTTAATACTCCATTTTTATTATCAATAACAAGAAGTACTTTTTCCTCTCTTGCATTATCAGCATTTATATATATTAAAAATTCTCTATTATCTATTTTTCCTTTGAATTCATATGTAAGAATTTCAGAATTTGACTCTGTAGGAATTAATGCCATGTCTGAGGATATGATTTCTAAACTAGAATTGAGCATACTTTTAGCTTTTTCCTGTGATATACTAGGCTTTAAATTATTTCTTGTTGTATGATTAAATATGTATCCTGCTGCTTCTACTCCGTATACTTTTCCATCATCAAGTGAAATTTTTACTTTAATTAAATCAGGATAAAGTATAACACCATCTTGTGTAGCTGCGTAATTTATAACTATCATATTTTCTGTCTTTTGATAATATGTTTCTATCATATTATCTATTCCAAGTTTATTTAAAAATTCCATTCCTCTTTTTTTGGCTTCGTCAACGCTTATATTTTGTTCTTTTACCTTCTTATCTCCAATCATAAGATATAACTTGCAATCATTTTTAGTTATACTAATTGTTCTTTTTTGTTTTGAATCCAAAGTAACATCAAAATTATATAATTCTATTTTCCCATTAGATTCCCCTTTAAACTCTATTTTCTCAATTTTTTCATCATTTAAAATGACTTCCTCTATATACTTTTTAGCATCATCCTCAGATATTTCTTTTTGCAATAAAAATTTAGGCTCTGATGATAACAAATGATCAGAAAAAGCCCCATCATATATTAACCCCTCATAATTTTGAAAAGTTTTCCCAACTTCAGAAATACTATTTGAAATATCGTTATCAGGTAATTTTTCATTTCCAATCTTTTCTAATTCATCCCATTTTATTCTTCCAGCATTTAAATCATCATATATATCACTCATCTTTGATGATAATTTACTTGAATCTTCATATATATGTTTTAATTTTTCATACTCCTCTTCTGTTAATTTTATATCAGAAATATTCTGCTTCATTAACGTATACGAAAAATCACTTACTTGAGTTAAATATTTTGATGCATTTGCCATTGAATTTTGACCTACTGGTATTTGCTCTAGACATTCTTTTGCAAGATTGGCTTGTTTCCAAATATCAGCAAGTGTAACTGCGCTCATTTTAGGAGTAGAAGTAACAAGCAATTTTGCTAAATCCACCTCAACATTATTTATATACGAAACTGCAAGATACATAGATTTGTTATATTCGTCTTGAACTAAGTTTTTTTGCCTTTTAAAATTATTAGTCATTTCTAATGAAAATATAATTAAAGCTCCAAATGTCATAAAAATTGCAACATTTAAAACTTTTTTATTTACTTTTTTCTTTAATTTATTTAATTTTATTTCTATCTTTTCAATCATTTTTCTTCCTCCCCTAGTGAAAATTTATGTTCTCCTATAGTTGCAACTACAGGGAGTGAAAATAACCATTTACTTTTAGTTTTAGATGGATTATAGAAATAAAGAGCACCATTTGTAGGGTCCGAACCATTCATGGCATCTTGCGCAGCTTTATATACTGTTGAATTTTCTTCTATTGCTGCATTAAATTGTCCATCAGTAATACATGAAAATTGACCCTTTTGATATATAACACCAGCTATAGTATTTGGAAACTTGGCACTTTTTACCCTATTCATTATAACAGCTCCAACTGCTACTTGCCCTTCGTAAGGTTCCCCTCTTGCTTCTCCGTTTATAAGTCTGGCAAGAAGTTTTACCATATCATCTCCACTTGGAGTATTAGTACTTGTTGAACTTTGCTTTTCTTCCTTTTTTTCATCCAAATCAGACGCTACGCTAATTATTTTAAACTTATTTATAGATGAAAAAACATTAATATTATTAATAGATAAATATAGTAATAGTAATAAAAAAACAATAGATAATAAAAAAAATACATATTTATTTTTTACTTGCATTATATATATCCTCCAATAAACCGTTATTAGTTTTTGCAAATAAAATTTAAATATGCATCAATATATTTTAAAAAATATAATGTAATACAATAAGACAACCAACTCCTGGAACACCAAGAAGACCAGAAATAATTGCAGTAACAATATTAAATGGAATGTGAAGTCCTATATTTTCGCCTAAAATATTTGTTATTACGATTAAAAGTAGACCTAAAGCTATATTAAATATTAATTTTATAATCTTTTTAAAAGGCCATGAAAATATTTTTGCAATTATTATAACTGCTATAACACACAAAGAAAAAATAAAATATTGCATTTCTTACCTCCAACTGATACTACATTATACTTGTCTTACCATTTTTTATGCAAAAAAACTGCTAAATAATTAGCAGTTTTTAAATTTACTTATTTTGCAGCCTCTACACCAACATATTCAGATTTATCAAATGCTAAGATAAGTTGGAAAATAAATGGTAAGAAGATTAAACCTACAGCAAATCCTGTTCCTTTACCAAAGGCTTTTGCAATTTTTAAATTTACAAAAATTCCTATTACAAAGAATGCAATTCCTGCAAATATATTTACAATTGGAATTATACATCCTATAAGTATTAATAAAAATAAAGGATTCATGCCAGCTATTTGATACCAAACAACTAGATTGTATACAGGTATAATTGAAGCCCAACCTGGTTTACCAGCTTTTGTAAATATTTTCCACATAGCTATTATACTAAGTACAGCAATAGCAATTGTAATAATTAAATAAACTACCATAACTCCAGCAGATACTCCAGCTGTTAATCCTGCTGCTGCAAGATCAGTTGAAGTGTAGCTTGTTGAATAATCATAATTCATATTTTCACCTCCTAAAATTCTTCTATACAAAATCTAGAATAGTATATTCTATACAGTCATTATACTATGTATGAAAACTTTTGTCAACTTTTATCGAACAAGTAAATATTTATTTTTTTTTACATATAATGTAATATAATATATTAAAATTTATTTTTATTATTCTTGTAATTGGAGGTAATGTTATGAAGGGTGATATTTATACTCTTAAAAACGGATTTTGGATTAACTCAAAAGGAAACATGTTCGACCTTGGATTAGATGATCGTATTATTATGGGGGATTGCATAAATTTTTCATACATTTACGATAAAATAATCGTTACTAAGCGGAAAAATGTTATAACCATATATTCCGCCACACCCAAAATTGAAAAAGGGAAAAAGAAAGAAGTTATACTTGCATCTTTTTCAAATTCCAATCCAAACATATTTGCTGATGTAATAATTGGTGAGTATTGCTACACAATTGATTATAACTGCCAAATAACAACATGTCTTACTAAAAAAGTTATCCATCCAAAAGTTAATTAATTGATACAACATTCTTTGTATCAAAAAAATTTCTAGGAGAAATCTCCTAGAAATTTTTTAAATTATTCTAATTATATCTTTATATGTAACAAATATTGTAAGTAAAATTAAAAGTCCAAATCCAATATATGAAATTATTGCTTCAACATTTTCAGATACTTTTTTTCTAGTAATTGCTTCAAATAAAACAATTACTACCTTTCCTCCATCAAGAGGTGGAAAAGGCATTATATTTGCAACTCCAACAGCAAGTGATATCATTGCCATTAAATTTAAAAAACTAATTATTCCACTAGTTTTTGAAACAACCTCTCCTATACCAACTATACCAGACATATCATTAAGTCCAACTTTTCCTTTAAATAGATCTATATATGAACCAATTATATTTGATACGTCACTTAGCATATTACAAACGGCATACTTAAAATTAGTTTTTACCACTTCTGTGCTTGCAATACCTAAATTAAAGTTTTCTTTTTCTATTGGAGTAACATCTTTCGTTAGAATTTTTCCTTGTCTATCAATTGTAATTTGTAATTGTTTACCAGCATTATCCCTAATAATAGAAATAACCTCTGAGGCATTATTTGTTTGAGTTTCTCCAATTTTTACTATTTTATCTCCTGATTTAAGTCCAGCTTTAACAGCTGCTCCACCACCTGATACCATATTAATTTCATTTGTTGCATTTCCCGTTTGTTCATCAACTTTAAAAGCTATACCTATATTTCCAATTTTATTTACAGCGTTATCTAGTGTAACTGATTTTAATTCACCATCGTGTAAATATTCAATGGTCACACTCTCACCATATGCTACATCCTGATTTGTTAGATCTGCAAGTATGTTAGTTTTATTTCCGTTTATAGTTTGTATTGTATCTCCGACACTCACACCAGCTTGCTCCAGAACTGAATTTTCTGCAAAACCTGTTATTTTAGTTGTAGCTGTATTATATGAAAATGCTATACTTAAAAATATTACAACAGCAAGAACTGCATTCATAAAAACTCCCGCAACTAAAATAAGTATTTTTTTATACCAACTTATATTTGCAAATGAATGCTCACTTTGAGAATTACCATCTTCACCTTCAATAGCGCAATATCCTCCAAGTGGTATACATCTTAATGAGTACATTGTATCTCCAAACTTTTTTTGAAATATTTTTGGTCCAAAACCTATTGCAAATTCATTTACTTGAACTTTAAATAGTTTTGAAACAAAAAAATGTCCAAATTCATGTACTGTTGCAACAGCACATATTATTAACAACAATTTAACTATAGTAATTAAAAATGATAACAAATATACTACCTCCATACTCTACATAAACATATATACTTTTAAAATAATATACACTAAAGGTGCTACAAACATTATGCTATCGCACCTATCTAAAATTCCTCCATGGCCAGGCATAATATAACCAAAATCCTTAATTTTACAATATCTCTTTATAGCCGAAGCTGAGAGATCTCCAAATTGTCCTATTATACCAGACACTATTGCCATAACCATAACTATCCAAATATTTAAATCAATATTTAAGCAATATTTTGCAATTATATATATTATAATATATGCTATAATCACACCTATAATACCTGCAATAGAGCCCTCAATAGTTTTTTTAGGGCTAACATCCTTGCATAACTTTCTTTTTCCAAACTTACATCCCACTAAATATGCAAATGTATCACATGCAAAAGCTCCTGTTATTACAAACCAAATAAATAATCTACCATTTTCCATCATAAGTATTAATTTTAAAAATGAGAACAAAAATGGTATATATATAAATGATAAAGCAGTTATTGCAACATCTACAACAGTAGTTTTTAGCTTCCTTAAAATAGAATAAATAAATATATACATTAAAAGAAATGGTATTATAATTCTTGCAATCAAAATTACCCTTTCAGGATTTATATCAAGCCCCATTAGCAATATAGGTACACAACTTAAATATCCAATAAAAGGAATAATATTATATCCTGCAGACTTAAAAGCTTTGTTATATTCATACATTCCAATCAATGATATAGAGAATATAAATAATGTATCAACAAGTGGAATATTTAACCAAAGTATAAATATCAAAAAAGCTACAAGTACTGCACCAGTAATCACTCTTTTTTTCACAAAATCAACCTTCCACTTCTATATTTCCATAATTTCTTTTTCTTTATCTTCTAATCTTTTATCAACAATAGCTGTATATTTATCAGTTATTTTTTGTATATCTTCTTCATTAGATTTCAAATCATCCTCTGTTATTTCAGAATTTTTTTGCATTTTCTTGTATTCATCAATTGAATCCCTACGAATATTTCTAATAGCTACTTTAGCTTCTTCACCTAGATTTTTAGTTTGCTTAACTAATTGTTTTCTTCTTTCCTCATTAAGTTCAGGTAACATTAATCTAAGCGAATTTCCATCATTAATAGGATTAAGTCCTAACTCAGCCATATTTATTGCTTTTTCACAAGCAGATACCATACTTCTATCCCAAGGTGTAACAAGTATTTGTCTTGCTTCAGGAACAGATATAGTTGCAACCTGATTTATTGGGCTCATTACGCCATAATATTCTACTTGAACTTTATTTAAAATTGCTGGATTTGCTCTACCAGCTCTAATTAAACTTAACTCTTCATCTAAATGTTCAATGACTTTTTTCATTCTATCTTCTATTTGTTCGTATTCCATAAAAAGACCTCCAAAAATACAATAATAATTATAGCAATAAATATATAAAAAATCAAGCAAATGTAACAATTAAATTATATTTATTAATTTTAAAGAAAATAGCAATAAAAAGGAAGATTTTTTTAATTCTTCCTTTTTATCCTATTATTTTAACATTCCATTTGAATTAACAATTGTACCATCTTCTAACAAATAATACATATCTGTTCCATCTGCATATGTTGCATCTATTACTTTTTTACCTAAATTCACAAATTCAAACTTATCTCCTACGTTATATCCTGTTATATCACTTTTTGTTATATACAAGGCTCCATCTGTTGTTATTACAAATATCTCTTTTAATACTCCACCATTTATTACTGCTGATGCATATTTAGGTGTACCTTTATCAAATTTAACGTCTGTTTTAGTTCCATTATTTAAAATTACTTTGCCATCTTCTATACTTACTTCTATTTTTGTTATATTTCCATCACTTACCCATTTAAAGCTTGGATATTTTTCCTTGGCTTGTTTTTGTATCTCTAATGCTTTTGTTTCAAAGGCAACATATTCTTTTAAATCCTTTGTTACTAACTTACCATTTTCTAACAAATAATACATATATGTTCCATCTGCATATGTTGCGTCTATTACTTTTTCACCTAGATTTACAATTTCAAATTTATCTCCTGCGTTATATCCTGTTACATCACTTTTTGTTATATACAAGCCTCCATCTGTTGTTATTACAAATATCTCTTTTAATACACCACCATTTATTACTGCTGACGCATATTTAGGTGTACCTTTATCAAATTTAACATCTGTTTTAGTTCCATTATTTAAAATTACTTTGCCATCTTCTATACTTACTTCTACTTTTGCAATATTTCCATCACTTACCCATTTAAAGCTTGGATATTTCTCTTTTGCTTGCTTTTGTACAATTGACACTTCTTCTTGAATTTGCTCATCTTGTTTTGTTTTATTATCATTTCCTATTTTTATAATATTTCTACTATTTAGGTAAAATAACAAAACAACAAGAGCAGCAATTAATGCCACAATAATTATTATACTAATAATTATTTTATCCCTTTTTTTCATAAAAACTAACCCCTCTCTTTTTAAATTATAATATAAACTATAATTTAAAATAAGTATACAATTAAAAAAAAAAAAATCAATACTACATAATAGATTTATTAATAATATCCATATAAATATTCATCTCTTGCTTTTTTTAATTTAATTACTCTAGTATTTATATATTCTTCTAACTTATCCATAAAGTCTTCCTTAGGAATTTCTTTTTGAGCTACCATTGTAAGTCCCTTTTCCCAACTGGCTGTAAGTTTTGGATTTAACATATCTGGAATTGATTTTCTAACAATATCATACACTTTTTCCCCCTTGTTTGTTGGAGTAAGTATCTGTGTTTTACTGTTTATACTAATATATTCTATTCTATCTAGTTTTTTAATAATTTCAGCTCTCGTTGCACTTGTACCAATTCCACTTCCTTTAATTTGTTCTCTTAATTCTTCATCTTCAATTAATTTTCCTGCATTTTCCATTGCAAGAATAATAGTTCCTGAAGAATATCTACTAGGTGGCGATGTTTCCCCCTCTTTAGTACTTAAATCTACAATTGATATCTTTTCACCTTTTTTTAAAGAATTTAGCATATCTAGGTTTTCATTCTTATCATTTTTTTCTTCACCATCTTTTTCAGTTTTATCATCATCTTTTATAACCTCAAGATATCCTTGATTTATACATACTTTACCACTTGCACTAAATTCTTCATTTCCTATACATAATTTAACAGATACTCTATTATACTCAGCTGATGGATAAAAAATACTTAAAAATCTCTTTACAATTATATGATAAACATCTTTTTTTAACTTATCTAATTTTTCATAGTTTTCAAAACCTTGTCCAGTTGGAATTATAGCATAATGATCTGTTATTTTTTTATCATTTACATATTTGGTTTTAAGCAAATTTGTCTTATACTTTTCTTCTATCATTTTTACTATATACTTCTTTATTCCATCATCTATATTAGATTTATATAGTCCATTTAAATTCTTAGAGATTTCTTTTGCAACACCTGTTGATAAAACTCTAGCATCTGTTCTGGGATATGTAACTAATTTTTTTTCATATAACTCTTGAATTATATTTAATGTTTCATCGGGTGATATCTTAAATTTCTTAGAACACGTATTTTGAATTTCTGCAAGATTAAACAAAAGTGGTGGATTTTCTTTAGTTTTTTTCTTAGTAATTTCTTTTATAGTTGCAACATCAGATATATTTTTCATGTACTCAATATGTTCCTTGGCACTACTTTCTTTTTTAAATCCGGTTTCATTATATAAAGTTGGTAAGTTATATACTTTAGACTCTTGTGTAGCCTGCCACTGAGCTTCAAAATTACTATCATCATTTCCAAATTTTCCAATTATTTTATAAAATTTTTGCTTTTTAAAATTACGTATTTCTCTTTCTCTTGTAACTATCATTCCAAGTACACATGTCATCACTCTACCTATTGAAATCACAGCTTTATCTTCATTTAAAGATTTCGCTAGACTTCTTCCATATATCAAAGATAAAAGCCTTGAAAAGTTTATTCCTATCAAATAATCTTCCTTAGCTCTTAGATATGCACTATCAGATAAACTATCATATTCTGAAATGCTTTTTGCCTCTTTAATTCCTCTTTGAATTTCCTCTTGTGTTTGTGAATCAATCCATACTCTTTTCATTTCTGCCTTTGGATTAGGATTTGCCATCATAAAAACTAAACGCTGTATATACTCTCCTTCTCTTCCAGAGTCTCCTGCGTTATATATAACTTCAACATCTTCCCTTTGTAAAAGTCTTTGCACTATTTCAAATTGATTTTTAACAGATGAAATTATTTCATATTTCCATTCTTTTGGAATAAAAGGTAGTGTACTTAACTTCCACTTTCTTAAATTTTCATCATATACTTCCGGATAACTCATAGTTACCAAATGTCCAACGCACCAAGTTATGACCCAATCATCAGATTCAAGATACCCATTCATCCTCTTAGTATTTATTTTTAACGCCTTTGCAAATTCCATTGCTACAGACGGCTTTTCTGTAATTATTAACTTTTTCATGTTTACCTCTTTTTGTGTTTATTATATAATAATTAGTCTAAAAAATCAATTGGATTTAAAAAATAAACGTTAGAAAAAAAGGTATCCCAAGAATTTATCTTGAGATACCTTTTTTTAACTTTTACTTATTTTTTACTAATTCATATTTTCCATTAACTACCATCATTTTGTCTTTAATAATAATTATATATCCTGGCTTCAATGCATATCGAGAATTTTCATCAGGACGTTTCACATTACAATTTTTATCGTATACAATCATACCACTTTGAGATAAAATTGAAAAACCATCTCCATCTTTTCTTATAAGTCTGTTATAATTTTCAACCTTTCTGCCATACGAAGCTACTTCATGATTCTTTTTCTCATAGCTTTCAATATTAAAGTAACGGTACTTAATATTTTGTTGTAAACATCTAATGGCCAATGCTTTATCACAGGTATATACTTCAGCATTCGGAAGCTTTTTTGCCCATAAAATTATAGCCATATCAGCTTTATCCTCATACCATTGTACTTCATTGTCATTAATAACATCATCATGTAAAAGCCTGAGTCTACAATTTCCATCAAGAATCATATGAAAAAGTTTCTTTACTTTACTGTTTTTATTAACTTTTTCTTGATAAATTAGCTGCTCAAGGACCTCGGGAATTATTACTCCATCCATATTTTCAAAATCAGAATAATTAGAAATAATATATGAAGTATCATAAATATTATTTTTCTCTTCAATTGATACTGTAACCGGAATATTATTATTTTCATTGTTTTTCTTACGTTTTCCGTTACTAATAAGTAGACCTCTCAATGTCTCTCTATCCTTTTTTGGAAAACTTTTTAAACAAGAATAATATTCTTTTTCATTAATACCAAAATACTGCATTAATTCTTCCTTAGTCATACCTTCTTTAGCAAGATCAATAGCTTTTTTCATATCAAATTTCATATAATTTTATCTCCTTAAATGTAATTAGCTAAATTGAAAAAGCATACTGGAATATAACATATAAGTTTCCTCCAAAAACTAATTATCATATTTATTAGATTCCAATCGTACTCTAACAAAAAAACTTCTTTTTAAATTTTAGCACTTTTTTCGTTTTATGTCAAGTGCTTTGTTAATTATGACTTAAAAAAAGAATTCCCGAGAAAGTTCTCGGGAATTAAAAATATTTTTTTAGTATATTTCCACTTTTTTTGGAATACAATAAATGTCAGAAATATTTTCCAATAATCCTGTTGCAAAACCTAGCCTTACAACATCATTTGGGGTATACTCCAAATCATCTCCTGAATCAAACAATTCTGTAAAATTTGGAATATTAACTTTTAACTCAGGATTGTTTAGGTAACATTGAAGTATCCTTTTATTGTCCTCAACAATGCTTTCCCAAAGATCCTTTGCAGCTTTTGCATTTAACTTTGCTCTATCAATGTTCACAGAAGCTCCATGAATAAGGAAATAGCAATTATTTGTTATAAGTCTTTTATCCCCTGCCGCAAAAATAACAGTTGCAATACTACGACATTTTCCAATTGCAATAGTTGTTATTTCAATATCCAATGCCATAAGTATATCATATATGGCAAATCCATATGTGATTTCACCACCATTTGAATCAATAATAATGACAATTTCCTTCGTATCACTTCTATTAACCTCATCCACAAATTTTAAGAATTTTTCGTAGACTTGAGTATTTATATCTCCGTTAATGCTAAAGAACTTTTTTTCCATCAATATGGTCTCCTTTAAATTTTATTTTGAAACAATCAGGAGCTGACCTCTCCCGAAAATTTTCGAGAGTATATGTAATTTACTCTACATAATTATTATATAACATTTTTAATTTTATGTCAAGTGGCGTATTCTTTCATTCACCTCTCTCTAAGTCACTCTTTTCTTTATCAGCCGTTGTTTTCGTCCTCTATCAATCACAATTTTCCACAAAAGAGATGATGGAAAAGAAAAGAATATATAACAAAATAGATAAAGTAACACTAAAGTGCTACTTTATCTATTTTTAATTTACTTTTTTAAAATGAACTCTATTTTGAGTGCTAAGATTCATTCCTACACATTCGTCTGATGATGCGTTATAGAAAAATAAAGCATATGGAGTATTTATTGTTGAAATAGATATCTTACCATCAATAACAGATTTTTTCCTATTTAATTCAAGATAATATATATCTGTCCTTAGAATAGATGTATTTTTATTAAATTCCTCTTCATTAAAAACATATTCTTCATTAATTTGCTCTATTGCACTATCCCCTAAAGAGACAGTATACTCTCCTTCATAATAATTATCTGATTTATCATTTTCATCTTTATACCAATAATATGTTCCATCATCTTTTAACTCTAAAACTGAACCATCACTTGCCATCCATTTATTTCCCTTGATTTTATTCTCTACATCTAAATCATCTGTAATTCCCTCAGAAATATCATTATACAATTCTGTAATATTAGACTTTATATTTTCTTCATTAATCAAACTTGGTTTTCCAGCTATAAATATTATGAAAAAAGTCCATAAAATTGTAATAATTATTGATACTACAGATAGAATAATTCCTGCTATACCAAATGCCTTTTTTTGCTTTTTTACTAATGAAATTATACCAAGTATAATTGATAATAACGCCAAAGGAATAGATATGTATATTAAACTACATATTATTGCTATTATACCTAATACCATTGAAGCTATACCAAGCCCCTTTTTTTCTTTCATATACTAACCTCCCTAAATATAATAAAATATTAACACAAAAAATATCACTATGCAATACATATTTATTATTTTATTATTTTATTATTTTATTATTTTATTATTTTATTATTCTATTATTTTATTATTCTATTATTTTTAGCCATACTAACCAAAAGGAGATGAATATAAAATATCATCTCCTTTATTACTCTAATACTTTTATTAATTTGAAGCTTGTGTTGTGTCATCACTTTCAAGAGTTACTTGAACATCCATGTCTTTATTTTGTCTATGAACCTTTAATGTAATCTTGTCTCCGACATTTTTAGTGTTTTTTATTTCATTCAATTCCTCCATTGTTGTTATATCTTTACCTTCTATTCCTGTTATAACATCACCTTTTTGAAGTCCAGCCTTTGATGCTGGCGAATTTGTAACAACTTGTGCTACATATACACCTTGTGGTAAATTATTCATTTTAGCTGTAGTTTCATCAACGTTTATACCTGATACACCAATATATGGTCTTACTATTTTTTTATCTTTTATAAGTTTATTAATTATATCAACTGCATCATCACTAGGAATTGCAAAGCCAAGACCTTCTACAGATGCACCACTAAGTGAAGATCCAATTTTTACAGTATTAATACCAATTACTTGCCCTTGTGAATTAACTAAAGCTCCACCACTATTTCCAGGATTAATTGCAGCATCAGTTTGAATTAATTTGTATGTTCTACCACTAGTTGTTATTTTTCTATTTAAAGCAGATATATAACCTACTGTAACACTGCCAGCCAATTCTTGACCTAGTGGATTACCAATAGCAACTGCTATATCTCCAACTTGAAGTTCTGATGATTTACCAAATTCTGCAGCTGTAAGTCCTGTTTTTTCAACTTTAATAACAGCTAAATCTGTTGTTTCATCATATCCAACTATACTAGCTTCAATTGTTTCATCTGAGTCTGCAAGTGTAACTGAAATTTTAGCACTTGAATCTTTTATTGCACTTTCAATTACATGATAATTTGTAACAATGTAACCATCCTGTGAATATATAATTCCAGATCCCTCTTCACTTGATTCTTGAAGAGAACCAAACATTGTTTGTGACATTGCATTTATTTTTATTCCAACAATTGATGGTCCAGCTTTTTTAGCAATTGCAACAACTGGACTATCAGTGGCCTCAATCTTAATACGTGTTGTATTATTATTACTATTACTTGTATTAGTAGAATTATTATTGTTTGTTTTTGTAAGAATTGTATATGTTAAAACACTACCTATAGCACCTGCAATAATTGCTGTAATAACAGCCATTATAAACATGGGAGTACTATTTCTTTTTTCCTTAATAAACATCTTTGTTCCAACGCTTTTCTGTTCTGTAGCTTTTTTTTCTTTTGTTATCTTTTTTTCTTCTTCATTTTCACTCATATTATCCCTCCTATATATTATTTTACAATATATTAACTATTTTTTCCAGCTGCAACACCTGTTGAAAAAGCAATTTGTAAATTATATCCTCCAGTATATGCATCAACATCAAGCAACTCACCTACGACATACAATCCTTTTACTATTTTTGATTCCATAGTTTTGGGATTTATTTCTTTTGTATTTATACCTCCAGATGTTACAATGGCCATATCGAGTGGCATAAAGCCAGAAATATTTATTTTTAAATTTTTCACTATGTTAACTAAATTTTCTCTTTGTTCTCTTGTAATTTGATGAACCTTTTTCTCTTTATCTATTTTTGATAAGTTAATTATTGGAGATATTAATTTTTGAGGTAAAAGATCATTTAATGAATTTTTAAATTCTTTATTTGTATATTTTTCAAAATCTCTCTGTATTCTTTTATCTAGCACTTCAAAACTTAATGCTGGTTTTAAATCAATTACAAGTTCAATTTGCTTATTTTTTATTTTTTCATTAATATTTTTTACAGTGTTTAATTTACTACTTGCACTTAATACTACAGGTCCTGTAACACCAAAGTGCGAAAACATCATTTCTCCAAATTCACTATATAATATTTTATTATTAGTTTTATCAATAAGATTTACCTTAACATTTCTAAGAGAAAGACCTTGTAATTCTTTACATATTTTATCTTCAGATTTTAAAGGAACAAGTCCAGGTTTTATTTCCTTTATACTATGCCCAAGTTTCTCAAGCAAAATATATCCATCTCCTGTACTTCCTGTTGATGAATAGCTTTTCCCACCTGTTGCTATAATACATTTATCACAAACAATTTCAGTACCATTTTCTAGTTTAACTCTTGATATTTTTTCATTTTCAGTTATAATTTCTACAACTCTTGAGTTATATTTTATCTTAACATTTTCCTTCTTTAACTTGTTTTTTAATGCATTAACAACTTCTATAGCGCTATCACTTACTGGGAAAACTCTTCCTCCTCTTTCAACCTTGGTTTTTACTCCTAATTTATTAAAGAAATCTACCACATCTTTATTATTGAAATTTGAAAAAGAGCTATACATAAATTTAGAATTATTTACTATATTATTTCTAAATTTTTCCTCATCACCATCAAATGTAAGATTACATCTACCTTTTCCTGTTATTTTTAACTTATTTCCTAAAGAACTATTTTTCTCTACTAATATAACATTATTTCCTTCTTCTGCGGATGTTATACCTGCTATCATTCCTGCAGGTCCACCTCCAACTACAACAACATTCATTATTTCTCCCTACTTATAATTTTAGATACTGCACTACATATTGCAAGTTTAGCAGACTCATAAGTAAGTCCTCCTTGCATATACGCAACATATGGTGCACGTATAGGTGAATCAGCTGATAGTTCTATTGATGCTCCTTCTATAAAAGTTCCTGCAGCCATTATTACATCATCATCATATCCTGGCATTGCCCATGGTTCTGGAGTTACATGACTATCTATTGGACTTTCATTTTGAATTTGCTGTATAAACGTTATTAGTTTATCTTTATCATTAAATTTTATTGCTTGAACTATATCTGACCTTTTATCAAAAGCTGATGGATATACATCAAAGCCTTGTTCTTCTAACATTTTAGCAGCGAATACGGCTGACATCATTGCGCTTTTAACTATAGATGGAGCCATAAATAATCCTTGTAATATGTTCCTGTTTTGATCTAATGTTGCTCCACATTCTTTACCAATTCCAGGGCAAGTAAGTTTTTCAGAACATAATTTTATTATTTTACTATCTCCTGCTATATAACCACCTGTTTCACATAGTCCACCACCTGGATTTTTAATTAAACTACCGCATACAACATTTACTCCAACATCAGTTGGTTCAAGTTTTTCTGTAAATTCACCATAACAGTTATCAACCATTATTATTACATCTTTATCTATTTTTCGTATATGTTCCACAACTTCTTTTATATCATCAATACATAAAGATTTCCTTAAAGCATATCCTTTTGAACGTTGAATGTGAATTAATTTTACTTTATTATTTTTTAGATATTTTTCAATTTCTTCTATATCAAAATTTCCATCATTTTTCAAATTTATTTCGTCATATTTAACACCATAAGACATTAAAGATAGTGGATTTTCTGTTAATCCTATGACTTCGCATAAAGTGTCATACGGTCTTCCACTTATTGCAAGTAATGTATCACTAGGCATAAGTAATGCTTGAAGGACTGTTGCAATTGTATGTGTACCATTAACAAATTGTACTCTTACTAAACTATCTTCTGTATGAAATACATCTTTATATATTTTTTCTATTACTTCCCTTCCTGCATCATCATATCCATATCCAGTTGTTTTATTCATGTGCATTGTAGATACTTTATTATCTTTAAAAGCTTTTAGGACTTTAGCTTGATTATATAAAGCCGTGTCTTTAATTTCATTAAATACAAGACCTAAGCTATTTTCGACCTGACTTGCTGTTTTAAGTATTTCACTTGATATATTAAACATATTCTCTATGCTTTTCATTTTTATCACCTTCTAAATTATACCACAATTAATAAATATTGTGAATATACATAACATAATTTCACTAAAATTTCACTTTATATCAAGCATTTATCATAAATAGCAAAAAGCACCCAGTTTATATACTAAGTGCTTACATTTAACAATTATTCCATATCTTCTAAATCATCTTGATTTTTAGTAAATTCGTCAAATACTTTTTTTCCTAAATCTTCATCTGTAACTGTATCGTAAACTTCTTCTCCATCAACTTCTTTAATTTCAAGAATTGTTACTTCAATATCATCATCTTCATTTCTATCAGCTTCAGCTACAATTAAAAATTCTCTTTCATCTTCAAGGGTAACAACGTCTATTATTTCAAATTTTACATCATTTCCTTCTTCGTCTGTAAGTGTAACTATTGGGCTCATATCATCAGGAAGTTCATCCCCAAAATGATCATGTCCACATCCTGCGCAAGAATCACATCCTGCTGCACATCCTGTTAATTCTTCTTTATCCATCTCTTTTCCTCCTTATATATAATATATCATAAACTATTTAAATATCCTTCTAAAATGTAAGTAGCTGCAAGTTTATCAGCATATGTATTTTTTTTCTTTTGAGAAATGTTAAGCTCCCTCATTGTCCTATATGCAGAAACCGTCGTTAGCCTTTCATCCCACTTTACTATATTAACATCTAATTTTTCTTTTAATAAAGAAATTATCTCATCAACTTTTTTTGTCTTTTCAGACATAGTTCCATTCATGTTTTTTGGATAGCCAAAAACTATTGTTTGCACATCATATGTCTTTGTTAAATTTATTATATGAGATATTAACTTTTTAATACTGCCATTTATTACAAATGTATCTAGGCCCTGGGCCGTTATACCAAGTTCATCAGATATAGCCAGTCCAACTCTTACATCTCCGTAATCTACTCCTAATATTCTTTTCATAATTTATTATAGATCCAAATATTTCTTTATCATTTCTTGTAGCAAGTCATCTCTTTCAATTTTACAAATTAGTGCTCTTGCATTTTGATGTGATGTTATATACGTTGGGTCGCCTGATAAAATATAACCTATAATTTGACTAACAGGTTCATATCCCTTATCTTTAAGAGCAGAAACTACTTGTTCCATTATTTCTTTTACTCTTCTTGATTCATCTTTTTGAGGTTTAAATACTGTAGTATTTTGATCCATAAAATCACTCCTTTTCTTTATTATATTATATTTATTATAATACAATGACATATTTTTAAATTGTTTAAATTATTTTAATTGTATTAACTGAATTCATTCCGTCTATATAATCTACCATTTTTTCTATTTCAAAATCAATATCATTTTGATTTTTTACTGTATGTAATAAAAATTGACTATTTACTGTTATCTTTTCATCACCTACATACTCACTTTCCAAGTTTAACTTTGCAAGTAACCTTTCAATCATAGGTTGTGAAGCTTGTGATGACATATTAGGAATAATTATTAAAAATTTAATTCCACTATATCTTATTAATACAATATTTTTATTTACAAAATTTTTTATACAATTTGTAGCCTTAATAAGTACAGCGTTTCCAACATTTCTACCATATTTTAGATTAATATCTGGAATGTTTTTTAGACAAACCATTGCTATTGTATTATTCTCATTATTTTTTATAATCTTTCTTGCACCTGAGTACAAATATAAATTAGTGTAAAATCCTGTTTGTTTATCTTCGTTTTGTGCTTTTTCAATTGATCTTTGAAATCCAACAATATCAAGAAATGTTCCTATATTTGCCTTTAGTTTTGCAAGCTCTGATTTTGGAATATTGTCAAATGCATTAGATACAGTATCTTCTAAAAGCCAAAATCCTAAATAAACTCCGTTACAATATATTGGAGAAAACATTGCGGATTTTATTCTTCTTTCAACTGCACTTCTATATAAAAGTGTTTTTCCCGGTGCAGTTGTTAAATACTTAGATACATTTTTAGAGATATTAACTTTAAAATCATTTTCATTTGCAATATCTTTTAGTCTATCTTTATATATAGCTTCTATATTACTTGCTGTTGAATCATATTCATACCCATCAAATGTTGAGATAGTTGAATATTTAACTCCATAATTTGTTATTATAACATCATTTAAATTTTTTATTTTTTCATCAGATGAAAATTTTGAACTCATTATTTCTAACATATTTTGCAATATATTCATATTAGCTACATTTTTTGATACAGATTTTAGAGAGTTTATTTGTCTCTTTTGAAAAGATGTAATAATTATTGCAACAATTAAAATAAGTATAATTGTAATTATTAAGGTTATTATTAATAACTCCATTTACAAACCTCTTTTCTATAATTTAAATTATTTAATTTCTTTTTCGTAAGTGCCCTCATTAGAATTATTATATGTAGCTGATGATTTTTTAAATATTCCTCCAAAAGAACTTTTCTTTTTCTGAGGGGTATATGTTTCAGCCCTGGAATTAATTATTCCTCCAATGGGATATATAGCATTTATAATTTTTGATAAGTTTGATATAAAATCAGCTGAAAAGCTAGAAAACTTATTTGTATATTTATATAGCATTTCAATATATTTTATATAATTTTCTTGATCAAAAGGCAATATATAATATGGAATCGTAGATGAATTAAATAATTCGTCAAACATTTTTAAGTCATAACTTGTATAAGTAGCTATACCATCAATTATATCTTTTGCTGTAAGAGAACATCTAACATGTTTATTTATTATAATTCTTATCTTGTTCATTGGAACACCATGTGATTTAAGTTCTCTTAAGAACATCGTTGTCTGTGCAATATTAAGTACATTCATATCTTGTACTAAGTATATTTCTTGACACAATCTAAAGTAATCATATGGTGTTGTAAAATCAGTATCTATAAGAATAACGCTATTATTTTGCATAATTGTATCAATTACTACACTTGAATTATATTGTTTTCTATCGTCACCAGGCATACCTGTATAAACACTTAATTTTTCATATATTAAAGGTTCATTTAGTCCATTAGAAGCATATTTCATACTTTCAGCAGCAATAGCCCTTTTTCCTTCATTGTCATATGTATATATAGTATAAGTATCTCTTTTTCTCGTAACATCACAAATTGCTGTTTTAACTTTATTTCTTGCAAGATATGTTCCTATTGCATTAATACAAAATGTTGTTCCTGATTTTGGAGCTCCAACAAAACATACTATTTTTTTATAGTCTTTAGGAACTTCGAAAACATTTTTTACAACTTCTTTCTCAACGACTTTCGTAACAACTGGAGCTGGTGTTGGAACTTTTTGAACAACAATTTTTTCAATTATTTCAGGTTCTTTTTTTATCTGTATAGCATTTGCATCTTTTTCAACAATCCTTTTTTGAGGCTTTACATTATCACTTGGTATACTTTCAACTTTTTTTACATTATTTTGTATGTTCTTATTATCATTTTGAACCTGAGTTTCAACTACTTGAGTGTTAACACCTAATGATTTATATTTTTCATTATTAAATGATAAATACTGTTTAACATCTGATGGTAAAAAATTAGATATAACCTTTAATTGCTCATCTGTATATTGTGCAGCAATTCTATCAAATATTTCATTATATTTATCCGGAACGCCATTTTGATTTCTATAATATGATATAATCCTTTGAATTTCTATTTCTGAAACTTCAGCTGAATTATATATATTTTCTCCAGCTACTTTATCATAATATTTCTTTACATCCTTTTTTTGAAAAGGTTTATTAATTGCAGCTGCAACTTTTCCTTTTGTTCTATCTTGCCCTGTAAGTACAGTATAGATTCCCATATTAAATAATTTTGCAAGATAATCATCACCAAGTTTTCTTCTATCAGATGCAACATATACAATATTCTTTGCATCATATACATCTGTCATTGCATCTATGTTTTTAAAAAGATAATCATCTATTTGCGCATAATTATTAGTTGGGAACTTTTCCAACTCTTCTAGAACTACAGCTCTATCATATTCACCAGAAGCTAATTCCTGAATAAATTGTTTAAAATAATAAACATTTTTATACTCTATTTTTTCTTGATATTTTTGCTGATAAAATTCAGCAATTCCTTTTGCAGTATCATCATTATTTATACCAAAAAGTATTTTCATATTCCTCTCCTCTTATTCTCTTATGTTTAAAATTATTTCATTATTAAAAATGCATATAAAAGTGGTAAACACTGTATTATTACCATAAATATTGCAATTCCGATCAAAAGACGTCTTCCAAGAATTTTATGTTCTAGGACCTCAGAGCCAACAACATAAAATTGATACAACGCATATATAAATACTAACGTTACAACAGGCCAAGAATATTTCTGAATAAATATAAGGACCTTCATTGTTCCGTCCATTATCTGATCATTTGTAAAAGTTTCTTCCGCACCAAAAACAAAATTTGAAACAATACCAGAAACTATAGAAATCACTAAGCATATAATAACTAGTTTTTTATATCCAATACTTTTATATTCCATTTTATACCTCACATTTTATTTCTTTTTATTATACCATATAATTTTACTATAAAAAAGAGAAAATATCAAGGCATAGTAACAAATTTGTAATAAAAGTTTTAAGGGAATAAACATATTATATATAATTGTCATAAAGAAAAAAGAAAATAACAAAACTTTATAACTTACATTAGAAAAAATTCCCTCATTAAAAATTTATCACAAAATTTTTAATAAGGGAAAACTTATAACTAACATTATTGTTATATATAAATTTTCTTAATTATTTTGGACCTTATCAAGACTAGTGTATAAATTTTTTTATATTATTTTGAAATAAAAAATTCACACACTATACTAGACAAGGTTAATCTTTTACAAAAATAATTATTATCCTCTATAATACTACTCAGTACTATAGAGGATAATTTCTGTGCTACTTGATATAAAGCCTAAGGCGAAACCCAGTAACGCCATTCGCACCAGAGGCACTATCGCGGTCTCGACATGAAACAGGAAAGTCACTACCGCCATAATCGTAGCTACCGCCACGACTAATGGAAATAGAACTGTAAGCCTCGCTCGTCCATTCCCATACATTTCCGGCTAAATCATATATGTTTTTTACTTTCCAATTTTCATTAAATCCTGCTGTTCTTTTTGTTCCACTATTTTCATTAGCTGGTGCTAATGAATTAATATAATTTCCATAAGTACGGCTATCTTTTAATTCATCATCACTTTTTATCCAATGACATACAGTATCCCATGCTTTTCCCGTAAGTAATCCTGTTTGCACATATTCATTACTTATCATATTTTCTGCACTTGCTTTTGCATTTGTATAGTTTATATTTGTCCAAACTGTTGCATCTTTTTTGCTTACTGGAATTCCTATTTTATTACTTGGTGATGTATCTCCCTCAGGTATTCCTGCTTCATATCTTCCTATATAAAAGCCTCCATATTTTACTACATCTGCTGTTTCATCTTTTATACCATTTGGTAAAGTATCATCACGTGTTGGTGTAACACCAGGAAAACTTGTATCTTTTCTATATGTACTCTCAGTTGCAGGCACCCATACAAATTCATTACCATTATCATCTTTTATAACAAGTCCTGTATCTTTTGTTCCCTCTTTATACGTAAATCCTTTTGGTACTGGTACTCCTTCCACTTCTTCTGCTATTTTTTCTTTCCATTCAGATCTAACACTTTCACTTTTCTTTGTTGCTCCATCTGTTACTTCTGAAAACCATTTATACTCTGTATTATTTTCAGTTTCTCCTGCCCATACTAATTTTCCTTTTATTACTGATACTTTATCTTTATACTTCTTTGTACTTGGTAATTCTGTTACCATAGTATCTCCTGATAAATTTACACTTGATTTTTCAAAACTTGTTGGATTATCTGTATATTTTTTTGATAGATACATTGATAATTCATCTTGTATATTTGACACATCTTCCTTAAACGTTGCTTCTTTTGCGCTTGATACTGGGTTATTTTTACTTATTGTTAAAATAACTGCTGCTGCAAGTATTATTATCACTATTATAGTAACAATCAACACAATTAAAGATATACCTCTTTTATGAGTTAGTTTTGTAAAATTTTTATTTACATCTGTTTTTTCCTTTAATTTCATATATTTTTCCTCTCTTTCTTTAGTTTTTATACATAGAACTAGTACGTATTTTTATTATATTGTATTTTAAATCTTTTTTCAATAACTATTTATAATTCTTTTGTATATTATATTGCTAATAGAAATTAATTTTGTATTATTGGTTAATTATAATCTAAATAGTAACCGAGAATAAATGTATTATGATTAATAGTCAATTGAATATAGCAAAGTTTTATAATTTATAAGAAGAATCGCCTTAAATGTTATATTTAAGACGATTTAATTATTTAAATATATTTTTTCTTCATTTTCTTTAATTGTTTTTTACCTTGTTGAAACATTTCTATAATATTAGAACTATTCATTACACCAACAACAGTTCCTGCAATTATACCCATTATAGCTCCTTTAGCAAAATCCATAAAATCACTCCTTTCACTTTTTATTATTTTTAGTTTTATATATGTTTTTTAAACTAGAAAATATTTCATAAAAACCTATAATGACCATAAAAAGGTAAAAACAATTTTTCAAAATTTTTTCATCTATAATTTTTAATAGAAAAATACCGCAAATACTTCCAACACACACTGGAAGTATTAATTTTAAAAGATTTTTAAAATCAATATTTTTATTTTTTATATTATAAATGGTAGTTGCAATACCAACTGCAATAAACATAATTAAATTATATCCTTGTGCTTGTTTATGTTCTAAAAGATTAAATATAGTGGTAAGTAGTATAAAAATACTACCTCCTCCTATTCCCATTCCAGCAACTACTCCACTAACAATAGAAATTAAAATTAAAAATATACTCAATTATTTATACTCCTCTTTCTTGAAAAAATTTAAAAACTGTAAGGCATACAAGCAAAATCCCTGAGATTAAATTTAAAATATTTGCTGGTATTTTTTTCATTAATTTAGTTCCTATAATTCCTGTAATGCATGCAATTAACACTAAAATTATAGCTGTTTCAAGTTTAAAATTTAATGAATCCTTATATCCAAAAATTGCAAAAAAGCTTGATATTGAAAGTACAGCTACACTTAAGGCTCTTACCTTATGAGTTTCAATTTTTAAAAAATATATTAAATAAAATACCAATACCTGTCCAGATCCAGCCGCAAAAATACTATTCAAAATTCCAACAAAAAAACTTACTACATAAATCATACTTTTATTATTAGTAAAATAAAAAAAAACATGCAAGAAATATCTTACATGTTTAAACTCTTAATCTTCTTTATTTGTATTTTCTTCATTATTATATTTTGGCGTAAAATCTAACATTTCATCTTCTAAATCTTCAATTCTGACATTAGAATTATCATTGTTTAAATCCAAATCTGTAGAAGATTCCATATCTTCATCATTATTTTTTATAATTAAGTTTTCATCTATACTATTTGAATTATCTAAATGTACTTCATTTTCTTTAGTTATACTTTCTTCATTTTCTTTTTTATTTATATTAATATCTAAATCTTTTTCATTTAAACTTTTATCATCATTATTTATTATATTTTCAGACGTTAAATTATTATTGACTTCACTTTTTTCTTGTGTATTACTTATATCATTTAAGTTGCCATTATTATCATTTGGATTATTAAAATTATTTTGAGTACCAGTAGAATTTCCATCATCTGTAGGTGTTGGCCCCTCATTGTTGTTTTTATTTTTGATTATTTTGTAAAGGATATATGCTATAGTACTTCCAGCTGTAACTATAATTACTATTAATGCATCCGTGCTTAAAAATCCACCAGTAACAGGTAATTTTTTATGCTCATTTGACACCTTTTTTTCTACCATATCATTATTCTTTTTTATTTTTACATCATATGTTTTGTTATCAATGATATATTCATCTGGCACCTCAACTTCTTGATATATATATTCCCCAGTTGGTAAAGCTTTTGTTCTAGCAACACCATTTTCATCTGTTACAATGGCATCTACAATATCATTATTTGATTTATCAATTACATTAAATTTAGCATTTGCAATAGCAACTTTACTATCTTTATCAAATTTTATAATTTTTATATTTCCATGAGATCTCTTATTTACGACTTTTACAGTAGCTTCTAAATTTTTAGCATTAATCTCAAAATCATATTCATTAGTATCTAAAACATATTCATCTGGTACATCAATTTCTTTATATTTATAATTTCCTAGTTTTAAATTATCTAAAGTTGCTGTTCCTGTAGAGTCTGTTTTTATAGTTCCAACATTCTTATTTTCACTATTTAAAATTTGGAATTTTACTCCTTCTATTGGTGAATCATTTTCATCAACCTTAATAATTTTTAATTTTCCTCTTACTTGAATATTTTTAACTTTTTTTTCAAGCATTTCATTATTTTTCTTAATTTTGAATTCATATTTTTTGTTATCTAAAACATATTCAGGTGGTACTTCTATTTCCTGATAAAAATATTCACCTGTTGGTAATGCTTTTGTTCTTGCAATACCATTTTCATCAGTAGTTATTGTATCAACAACTTTATCACTTGATTTTTCTATTATATTAAACTTTACCTTTGAAACTGGCTGTTTAGTTTCCTTATCTAGTTTTATAATCTTTAAAATTCCCTTTGCTCTTTGATTTACAATCCTAGCATTGACTTCTCTTGATTCTGAAGTTATTTCAAATTCATGTTCTTTTTCGTCTAAAACATATAAATAAGGTGTATCTATTTCTTTATATTTATACTTACCTACAGTTAAATTTTGTACTGAAGCCTTACCATTTGCATCAGTTGTAACAGTTGCAACAACCTTGTTATTTGAATCCAAAATTTGGAACTTAACTCCTTCAATTGATTTATCGTTTTCATCTACCTTAATTATATTAATAACACCATAGATCTTCTTATCAACCATACTTTGTTCAACAATTTGATTTTGTGTTTCAATTTTAAAAGTATACTCTTTTGGATCTATATCATATCCTTCAGGAGCTTTTACCTCTTTATATGTATATGTACCCTTACCTAAATCAGGTGAAGATGCCTTTCCATTTTTGTCGGTAACCAATTTTGCAACTACCTTTTTATTTACATCATATATTTCAAATTCTGCTCCTTCAAGTGGTTTTTCTCCATCATCGCCTATTTTTATCAATTGTAGTTTTCCCACAATTTTTTCATTTGTTTTTGTTTCTCTTATTACACTATTTTTTTCTGTAATACTAAAGTTTTTTACCTGAGTATCCATAATGTATCCATCCGGAACTGAAACTTCTTTATACGTATATGAACCTTTTTCTAATTCTGGACTTGTTGCAATACCATTCTCATTGCTTGTTAATTTAGCAACTACTTTGTTATTTGCATCATATATTTCAAATACAGCACCTGCAATTGGAGTTTTTGCAGTTTTTTCTATTTTTGTTATTTGAAGAACACCTTTTACTTTAGTATTTTTTACCTCGACCTTTGTCGTTTGATTCCTTTTCACCGTTATATTATAACTTGCTTTTTCTATAATATATCCGTCTGGAACTGAACTTTCAATTAATGTATAATTTCCAAGATCTAGTTTATTAAAATTTAAATTTCCCTTTGCATCAGTTTTACCTGTAGCTACTTGTTTTCCTTTTGAATCTAACAAACTAAATTCTGCTCCTTGAACAGGTTTTTTATCTTGATCTGATTTTACAACGGCTATATTTCCTTTACTTTCCTTCCATGATGCTGTAGCACTACCTGATACATCAACCTGTTCTGTATCTAAAAATACAAAATTTTGCCAACTTCTTTTTCCATATATTACTCCGACATATTTATTAGCTGTTCCAGTTGCAGTTAATTTTAAACTACCTGCTGGTAATGATTTATTAACCAAAACATATATTTCTTCATTTTTAGCAAATGATGATTTTTCTTTATTATTTTTATCAACAATTTTTGTTCCTGCAGGTTGTCCAGACAAAGTCACTTTAACTTTGTTTAAAGATGAATAACCCGTAACTTTTACTTTATATGGTCCAATTTTTATTTGACTATTACTATATTCATAGTTAACTTTTGAGCTTGATGAGTCAAGAGCAAAAGTTCCAGGATTATAGCTTTTACTAAGTAACTGTTTTGCAACTTTCTTTCCATTTGTAACCATTTCTGATGTGTACTGGCTATATTTTAAATTAGGTTGCAATTTATTCATATCAAAATTTAATCCTTTAGTATCTGAAGTTCCATTTACAGCGCTCCATACAGCCATTTGCGTTGCAAGGTATGCTTCTTCATTATTAGGAAGTCCTAACTGTGATGCAGATTTTGCAGGATAACCATTCATAAGGACAGCAACAACTTTATTTGATTTTACGTTCCCAATATATTGAAGTCCTGTTCCATTTGGTGGATTCTTTACATCATAATCCATACAATATGCAACATGACCACCCATCCATGATATTGCATAATAACTATATGAATTATGGTTATTATCAAAAGCATATGGATGTTGTATGCCGTCTTTAAATGTATATACCAATGTTTCCCTTCCCGCTTTTAAGAAAAATGGATTTACATCTACAAGCATTATTACCGTAAGAATTGCAGTAATAATTATTTTTGCTTTAGTATTCCTTAATTTAGATAATCCACTTCCTACCTTTTTTAATATTTTTTTCATACGTATTCCTCCAAATATATCATCTATATATTTATGTTGCAATCATTCTAGCATAAATAATTATGCTAGTCAAAACATTATGTTATCTTTTTTTGCTATTTTACTTGTTTTTGTATATAATTTTGTCGGCTATTTTCGTGTTTTATTTAAAATATTACATTTTCATTAAATCTATGACTTGTTTTTGTAAAATTTCCATACAAGTATTGATATTGCTGAGGGAATCGTTATTTTTACTTTTTTACAAAATATAAAGGCATGTAAAATTTTATAAAATACATGCCTTTATTTATTATTCTTCTATTATATAATTTTTATACTTTCCATAGTCTTTTTTTTTTAAACATATCTCTATTAATGTTCCATCATTTGTGTACTGAGTAGATATAAAATCATACTTTTCCTTTAAATATGAAACAATATCACCCCTTTTAAAAGGAATTTCCATTTTACATGTTACATATTCTTTAAAAATATTATTTGAAATTACATTAATTAGCTCATTTATTCCAATATTGTTTTTTGCAGATATATATACTTTATTTCCATCAACATATGGTAATTTGATATCATTAACCTCATCGCATTTATTAAATACATAAATTACAGGAATATTATCTGCTCCAATTTCTTTTAATGTGCTATTTGTCACTCGTATATTTTCTTCATATTCCTCGTTAGAAAAATCAACAACATGAAGTAACAAATCTGAATTTTTTACTTCATCTAATGTACTTCTAAATGCTTTTATAAGCATATGAGGAAGTTCACGTATAAATCCAACTGTATCAGATAATAAAAACTCTTTTCCATCTTTATTTTTTATTTTTCGTATACTTGTTTCAAGTGTTGCAAATAGCATATCTTCTTCATATACTTTTTTAGATTCATCAGAAAGTGATAAATCCACAAGAGTATTTAGTAATGTAGATTTACCAGCATTTGTATATCCAACAAGGGAAACTAAAGGAATCTCAGAGTCGCTTCTTTTTCTTCTTTGTATGTTTCTTCTTGTTTCAATTTCTGAAAGCTCTTTATTTAATTTGCTAATTCTATCTTCTATTATTCTTCTATCTAATTCAATCTGTTTTTCTCCACTACCTTTATTGCTAAATCCGCTTCCACCACCTTGTCTCCCAAGAGACAAATGAAGTCCTGAAAGTCTTGGAAGCATATATCTAAGTTTTGAAATTTCAACTTGCATTTTAGCTTCATTAGTCTTAGCTCTTAGTGCAAATATATTCAGGATTATTGATGTTCTATCTAAAATTTGAATATCTAATTTTAATTCTAAATTCTTTAGTTGAGACGGAGAAAGCTCATTATTAAAAACTACTAAGTCAGGATGTAATTCGTTAATTTTATCTTTTATTTCTTCCAATTTTCCACTTCCAACATAAAAAGCAGAATTAATTTCTTTTAAATTTTGCACAACGCTTCCTATTGGTAGCATTTGACATGCTTTTACAAGTTCTTCTAATTCACTCATTGATTTAAAAAAATAAAATTCATCATTTAAATTTACTCCTACAAGTAAAACTTTTTGTTTTTCTTCCATAAAAAATACCTCTATATATAACCTTTATATTATATATAGAAGTATACCATACTTTTAAACTTTTGAATATATTTTATATATTATTTATTAAATTTTAATGTATAATTTCTTGTACTCTTCCAACTTGACCATCTTCAAGTCTAACCTTAATACCTCTTGGATGAACAGCACTATTAGTCAAAATATCTTTTACAATACCTTCTGTTAAAACACCTGTAGGTTGATCTTTTTTTAGTACAATTTTTACTCTTATTCCAGGCTTTATATTACTTCTAATTTGATTTTCCAAAACCATCACCTAGATTATTATACCATATAAATATAATATTTAATATATTTTTTAAATATAATTACTTTTTTTATCTAATTTAATTCTTAAATTTTGAATTATATCGTTACTATTTATAATTTTAGTGCAACAAAAATACTCATGTCCTTTCATATAACAATCTTTATATGATATTCTAAATATTCTTTCATCTTTTTTATTATATAAATAACTTTTTACTAAATAAAATTTAGTTATCTTATTACTCGTAAAGCCACAATCAAATTTTTTTCTATATTCTATAACAATATTTTCTAATAATTTAGTCGTAAGAATTGTATCAGTATATCCATTATATATTAAAAACTCTTTTAATTCATTATCAAGATCTCTTTGCTTTTTATAATAGCCTTTTATCTTTATTGTTTTTTTATTATATATTTTTTCATGTGTATTTATACCGTGTTCAATATGTACAAGTAATATCCTAGGTATTTCTTTTTTCTTATCAAAATGTTTGGTTATATAAAAAGTAATTACTGCAATTAAAATTGGCAGAAAAACTACTGGCTATATAATATATAAAATCAATCATGACAACTCCTATACACTTAATTTATATATAATTTCCAATTTTTTAACATCTATATACTATACAAAGTGCATTAAAATCATACATTTTATTTATAATTGTCGAATATTAAATTTACATTTTTGCCAAATTATTCCACATGTCTAAAATCCTGTTTTTGGAAGTTCTATTTTTTCTTTTTCTTCTATTTTGTCATTCTTAAATTCTACACTTGTTGTACATCCAACTTTTAAATCTACTACTTTCTCACTATTTTGTTTATCAATTATATATGGATATGGAACTTCAACTTCTTGTATTTTTACCTTTATATTCTTAAATATATCTAAATCTTTTTCAACATCTAAATATATTTTCCCAGCCTTATCAGTTATATAACTTCCAATAAATTTATTATCCAAATCATATATGTTAAATTTTACATTTGGTATAACAATATTTTCATCTTTTGCATCTTTTTTAACAATACTTAAATTAGTTTTTACTTCATTTATACTTCCACTAATAAACGTATTTTTTAACTTTATAGGCTCTAAAGAAAGTGACAAATCCTGCATTCCACTAATACTTGATTTTCCAAAAAGAACTGCTCCCTCTTTATACCTACTTTCAATATTTATCTTATAATTCAAATTTCCACTATTATCTTTTCTTGGAATTAAAAGTTTTATTTCCTTATTTCCAATTATATTATCTATTTTTTTATTATTTCTATCTACAATTAAATAGTTCTTTATTCCATCAACATTTAAATCAATATTTAAAACATTATTACCATATTCCAATTTGTACATTTTTGAATAATAACTTTCATCTAATTTATCAAGATTATTGTTTTCTGTAATATCTTTATCCTCATTATATAAATTATCTACCTCTTCAATGCTTACACCATTTGTATAAATCTCATTAGAATTTATTCCATTATAGTATATGTTTTTTATAGCCTGAACTACTTTTAAGTACTGATCTTCCATTGGAACAATTTGATTTATATCTAGATTATTCAATTTAATCCAAATAGCAAACTGAGTTGCATACCTTGCCTGGCTTTCATTATCAACACCAAGTTCATTTACAGTTTTATATGGATATCCATTTAAAACTATACTATTTACGACATTATCATCTATAAATTTTTCAGCGTCAACATCATATCCCCCATCTATAGTTTCTGCTCCTCCAAGACCCAAATTCATACAGTATGCAGGTAATATTTTGGATTCGTTATTTATGTAATAATATTCGTGTATTCTTTGAGGAAGATTTTTATATTTTATATACCTAAAAGATTCATTATATGAATATACATGGTATCTACCAAAATCATTTGTATTATTTGCTGATGCTTTATTATATGAAATATTAAAAACAATCATCATTAAGGTTAGTACAATTATAAACTTTCCTTTATTTTTTAATTGTTTGCCACTATTATTTTTATTTTTTATCTTACTTACAATACATATTTTTTGCATTTTTCCTCCTTACTCTACTGCTTGTACAACTAACCTTTTGGAAGGTTCGTTATCTATGCATGTTATTAAAGTTATTCGGTTATCATTTGTTTGATTTAAGTAGCTCCAATCATAGCTATCTATTTCTACTTTTTTGTCAACTTTATATTTTCTTATATTGTCCCCCATTTTATATATAATCTCATCTCCTATTTTAATGTCATGTAACTTACTAAAATAGTTTTTATTATATCCTCTATTATGAGCTGCAAGTCCAACGTTTCCATCTAAATTGCTTGTAGTTGGAAAATGTCCAATATACTCATTTAACACCTCCTGTTCTATTCCCTCTTTAATTGGTGCATCATTTAAAAAAATAGCAGGAATTGTAATAGAAGAATTGGAAATTACTTTATCTTTTTTATCTTCTGTTTTAGATATTATTTCTTCTTTACCTTTTTCATTTATTACATCTACATTTATACCTGGATTTTGAATTTTAGATTTAAATTTGTTATTTACAAATAATAAAGATATAAAAATTATAAAAAGAATTAGCACTATTAGAAATAAAAAAATTTTACCACTTTTAAATTTATACTTTGATCTCAAAAAAACCTCCTTTGAAAAAAAACATTTGAAAGAAATTAATAAAAAAACACAGTTACATTATATGTTTGTATTTGCCTATTGTCAAGAAGTTTTCATCGCATTTTTTGACAATAAAAATATATTACGCAAATATATATACAAAAAAAGATATTACCCCTTCTAATGATAATACCTTTTTTTATAACTAATTAACTATATTAATTTATTCTTGCCATTTAACATATTTTTTTAATTTATTTTGAACCTTTGTCTCAATTCTTGAAACATAAGATCTTGATATTCCAAGTTCATCTGCTATTTGTTGTTGAGTCTTTTGAATATGCCCATTTAACCCATATCTTGAGCACATAATATATTTCTCCCTTTTTGTTAATTTACTGTTTATAAATTTTATTACTTGCTCACTCATAATTTTATTATATATTGTATCAATAGCATCTTTACTCTCGGAGTCAAGTGTATCTACAAGTTCCATATCATTTCCATCTTTATCTGTACCTATAATTGTATTCATAGAAACTTCAGACCTTATCTTTTTAGTTGCTCTAATATGCATCAATATTTCATTTTCCACACATTTAGATGCATATGTACTAATTTTAAATCCTTTCTCTGCACTAAAACTATCAATTGCTTTTATAAGTCCAACAATACCAATTGAAATTAAATCTTCTAGTTCCTGCTCTGAGTTAGAATACCTTTTTGCAATATGGGCAACCAAACGTAAGTTATGCTCTATTAACTTATCTCTTGCATTTTTATCTCCTGCAAAATACTTTCTTAAATAAAATTCTTCCTCTGTTTTACTAAGAGGTTCTGGAAACAAATTATTGCTAGATATATATCCAAAAAGGAAGAATACATGTGATAGTAAATTACTTAAAAAACTTAAAAGCATAAAAATACCTCCTACATTCTTAGTCTATATTTATGCTCCAGTTTTAGTTATTTGCCTGTCTTCCTTTAATTTTCCCATAAATTTTTCGTTAGTTCTTCAATATGTTTTTTTCTATTTATAGTTTCCTTTTCATCAATAATATACTTTCCTTTAATATTTGAAAGGATATCCCCCTCTTTAACACATCCTTCTATTTGATTTTTTTTTATATTAATCATTTTTTTATTTTCATCTTCACATACTACATATTCATCTTCAAATCTATCTACAATTAACATATTTTACCTCTACTTCATATAATTATAACTTGCAGGTTCCTTATCAAAAGAAATGTTATCTCCGTCACTCTCAACAGTAATTGTTCCCTGTTCATCAGTTCTATATACTTTAATGTTATATTTTTTTAATCTATCCATTACAGCTTTTTTAGGATGATTATATGAGTTATTTTTACCAACACATATCACAGCATAATTTGGATTTACTTTTTTTATAAAAGAATCTGAAGTTGATGTTGAAGAACCATGATGACCTATTTTTATTAAATCACTTTTTACATCATATCCTTTTTGTAAGATTTCATCTTCAGAAATTTTTTCAGCGTCACCCATAAAAATAAATGTTTTATTCTTATACTTTAATTTTATTACAATTGAATAATTATTTGCACTATCATAACTTTGTGAATTTGGAGCCAATACTTCAAAACTAGAATTAGCAAATTCAAATGTTTCTCCACTTTTTGGTGCATACAGCTTTTTGTCTTTTGATTTTACAGCATTTGCAAAATCTTCAAAAGTTTTTGTTGTTGCAGTTACCTTAGGAAATAGTATCTTTTCTTCATCAAAATTTTTAATAACATCATCCATTCCACCAATATGATCTTCGTGAGCATGTGTTCCTATGACATAGTCAAGTTTTGTTACTCCCTTTTGTTTTAAATAATTTACAACTAAATCTCCATCATCATTATTTCCAGCATCAATTAACATGAATTTTCCATTTTGTTCTATTAAAATTGAATCAGCCTGCCCTACATCAATAAAATAAATTTTTAAATTTCCTGAGTCATTTGTAACATTAGTATTTACAAGAGCATTACTAGATTCTGTTATATTTGTTGAATTACCATCTAAGTTTTCATTATTTTTTATTATTTCATTTCCACCAAAAAGTACTACAACAAGGCATACTATTATGCCTGCTATATATTTAATCTTCCTCTTCATTATTTCCACCTAACATACTTTTTATTTTAAATATTAAACTTCTAAGTTTATCAGAAAATCCATTATTTTTCTTTTTTATTATCATCTGGTTTTGTACTCTACGATTTCCAAATAATACTGGAACTGGTTCAACTTCATAATTTGTATCTACTTTATTATTATAATTATAATCAAAGCTAATAGACTTATTTTCTATATACTCATCATTATCTTCTTCAATTTCTTCTATTGTTTCATATGCTCTTGTTCTATTTCTTCTTGAGACATTTTGTTCTGGAAATTTAATTACATTTTTATTTAGTTCTTTTGCCTCTTTAATCAATTTATCTATTCTTTCAATTGCATCATCTGCTGACATTGCATTTTTTACTTCTTTTTCATTTTCTTCTTTATTATCATCGTTATTTTTTTCCTCTATTGTATTTTCTTCTTCAGTACTTTCATTTTGGGCATCATCAGTTTTACCATCTTCAATTTCTACGTTCATATTTTCAATAACCTTGTCAATATTTTCTAAATCTTCTTCTGTTATATTAACGTTATCTACTGATACTGTTTCATCATCTGTTTTTACATTTTCTACTTTCTCATTATCTAACGTCTCAATTTCAGTTAAAGTAAATCCTTGACTATTATCCTCATTATCTTTTTCTACATTGCCTTCAGAATTTTCAGTTACATCTAAATTTTCTTCTACATTATTTTCTTCACTTAGTATATTACTGCTCTCTTTATATATACAATCATATTTTGTATTTTCTATATCTTCTATAACCTTTGAAACACTTTTTAATTTTTCTCTTAACTCATCAATTTTGCTAAAAATTTCTTCTCTTTTTTCTTTAGTCATTTCATCAGTTGTAAAGCTTTTACTTACTTCAAGAAGCATACTTAATATTTCACGTTCATATATTTTAGCTTCTTCTTTTAATCCATTCAAATCATTTTTCATTTCCATAACACTCTAACCTCACTATTTTTTTGATTATACCATATACAGAAAAATTTTTCCATACATTAATTCTAAAAATTAATGTATTTAGATTTTTATTGACAATGTTATAAAAAAAATATATACTTTTGATGGTGAATGTAATGAAAGAAATTAATATAGAAAATCTTAAAGATTTAAAGAATATAGAGGAGTATTTAAATTCAAATTATATAATAAATAGTATGAATATAAAGGAACAAAATTTATTTAATTATAATGCAGATGAATTAGAATTTTCATATTCATATTTTTATAATTCAAATATATTAAATTGTAATCTTGAAAAATTATATATTAATAATTGTATATTTAAAAATTGTAACTTATCAAACTCCATTTTGCAGAAATCCACATTAAAAAATGTAATTTTTGAAAATTGCAACTTAGTTGGTGTAAATCTTTCTAATAGTTCATTAAATAACGTTAACATTGATAATTCTAAAGCAAATAGTATAATTTTTGATGATAGTAGAATAAATAATTTTAATGTTAATTCATCGTTATTTAATATTTCTTCTTTTACGAATTGCAAATTTAAAAATATTAATTTTAGAAAAGTGGAATTTACTGGTACAAATTTTACAAACTCTTCTCTAGACGGAATTGATTTTTCTTCTTGTAATATAGACTCAATAACAGTCATGCCAAATGACTTATATGGAGTAACATTCAATAATTTTCAAGCTTTAGAGTATGTTAAATTACTTGGCATAAACATATCTGATTAATTATTAAGAAATAAAGCCCAGATCATTTTAATCTGAGCTTTATCTAATTATTATATAGAACCTGAAATAATTTCTTGAAAGGAAGAGAAAATATCAATGTTCATACCATGTACAATGTTAAAAAGAAGTAACGCCACGCACCAAGTAGCACATCCAATAATAGTACTTGCCATTATAACATGTGACTTTCTAGGCAAATGAGCTTTATTTATAAAATATAGTATTATTCCAATTATTGGCATTACAAAAGATATAAAAACTAGTCCTATTCCGCTTTTATCATGTTTTACATAAATTTCTTCAGCTATTTCTTCATCAACATTTAGTCCATTCGAATAAACAAGCATTTCTTTACACCTTTCACAATAACTTCCATTTCCACGAATATATTCACCACAATTTTTACAAAACATATTAACAACCCCTTATAAATAATTACTTTACTTATTATTTCTTCCTTCTAATTACAATACCAGATTTTAAATTTTCAAACGGAATTTTAATCTTTACTTTTTGTCCTTTCTTTCCTGGATTTATTGTAGGAATTTTCTGATTTGTATCAACATCATATAATTCCTCTATCTCAAAACTTCCGACATCTAATTTATCTGTATAAAGTACCTCTAATTTATCTCCTATACTTAATTTATTTTTTATCTCCACAATATATATGTTATTTTTTTTATCTATTAAATCAATTACTTTTGCTCCATACTCATAGTTCATATTTTCACTTTTACCATCAAGATCGTGTATATCCTGATTTTTATCATCTGAAAAATAAAATTCTGAAAGTCCTCTTGTTTTTACTTTTTCTAACTCATCTAAATATTTTAAATAACTAAATTCTTTTTCTTTTCCAAGCTCCTTCAATTTGTAATACTCATCAATAGCTTGTCTATATACTCTTACAACCGTAGCAAGATAATATTCTGTTTTTAATCTTCCTTCGATTTTTAAACTTTCTACTCCCATATCTATAATAGTTGGAATTTGTTTAATTAAGCACATATCTTTTGATGAAAATAAATAAGTTCCTTTTTCATCATAATCTATATTTATTTTACTATCTGGATTATTTACTTCACTTGCAGTTATATTATACTGCCATCTACATGGTTGTGCACAATCTCCTTGATTTGCACAACGATTTGCTAAATATTTGCTTAAATAACATCTACCAGAATATGCATAACATATTGCCCCATGTATAAACATTTCAACATCTAAATCATCTGGTTTATTCTCCATTATGTATTTTATTTTATCTTTACTAAGTTCCCTTGAAATTACAACTCTTTTAGCTCCAAAATTTTTCCAAAATTCAGCTGCATGTAAACTTACAGTATTTGCTTGTGTACTTACATGTATCTCCATATTAGGCGCTATTTTTTTTATAGTATTTATAACTCCAACATCACTTGCAATTATAGCATCTGCCCCTAATTTATCTAGTCTTTTTACTTCGCTTTCAATTTCAGCATAATCTTCATCCATAGCATAAATATTTAAAGCAACATATACTTTTTTACCTATACTATGTGCATATATTATTGTGCCAGCTAACGTGTCGCTATTTATTTCTGCTCTGGTTCTAAGTGAAAGTTTAGATGTTCCAGCATATACAGCATCAGCTCCATACATAAATGCAATTTTAGCTTTCTCTAAACTTCCAGCAGGCGCTAATAATTCAACCTTTTTCATAATTTTTTCTCCTCATTTAAATTTAATACATTAACTAATTCATTTTCTATATTTTTGCTGTTATATTTTGTTATTACCTTAGAATTATCACAAAAATATTCAATATACTTTATACTATCACTAACAGGTGTAACTAAATTATCTTTGTCATGAAATATCGTTACATTATTTAATTTTTTCTTACTTTTAAATAAATCTTTTCTTATAGTATCATTAAAAAAATCTATAATATTTTCAGTATTTTTCCTATTTTGTTTTTTTAAATCTATTTTATATAAATCATTCAAATCGTATTTTCCAATTTTTATTCTAAAAAGTTCTTTTAAATTTATAGCTGGTGTATCAAGAATTATTTTGTTAAAGTCTATTCCGTATTCTTGTATAGCTGCAAGTGTAACATATGCACCTAATCCTGTTGATATTATACTTATTTTACTATTTTGATATTTGTCATCAAAAAAGGTATATATAATATTTAATTTATCCATAAATTTTTCTAGATTTAAATATCCTTTTACCTTATGTGAATGCACAGCCATTTTTTCAAATTCAAAATACACAACTATGTAGTTATTTTCAACCAATTTTGATATAATATTTTTTATAGTGTTACTATATGTTTTAGTTTTAAAACCAACGCAAAATATTATAACATCAGTTAAATTATCTTTGTTATTAGGCATGTATACTGTATATTCAATACTATTTATACAAATTTTACTCTCTTCCATTATCTAAATTTCTCCATTAGAAAATATATAAAGTCTGTCATCAAAAGGCCTAAATAACTGCAAAAAGAAATAAAAATCTCAATTATTATATCAGGTCCTGTAAACATTAAAATTACAGTAGCAATTACAATAAATGGCCCAAAAGCAATGTATTCCTCTTTTTCTTTCCTTTTTACAATCATTACAATTATACCAATTACAGCTCCTATCATAAATGAAACTAATGTAATAACCAATATATTTTTAATACCAAAAAGAAGTCCAAGTGCAGCCATGAGTTTTACATCGCCAAGTCCCATTCCTTCTTTTTTTAATATAATAAGGGCTATCAAGTTAAGAGAGTAAAATATTGCTCCACCAATTACTGCACCAAGTAGATAGTTCCACCAATTTGATATATTAAAAAATATGTTTACAATACCACAAATAGCAATTAATATACTTACTTCATCTGGTATTAACTGATACTTAAAGTCTATACAAAATGCAATTGAAAGTGAAAAAATAGTTACAAAATATATAACTGTGGTTATATTAAATCCTATAAAATAGATAAGTAAATTAAAAAGTAATATATAAGTTAAAGAAAAAAGATAATCTATTTTAAAATTCTTTACCAAAGTACTAAAAAATTCTTTATATGTAATTTCTTCAGCTACAACAGGAGGAAGCTTTTTATTTAAATGTCCTGCAACTTGTCCAAAAAATAATGCAAACATTGTTGCTATAACATAATAAACCATTATTTATTATCACCTTCTGCCTTATACTTTTTTAATATAATTCTTTCCAACGGACGTTTTACTCTGCTAAGTACAGATTCACTTTTATTTATTGGAGTTACAAGTATTGTCTTTACTCCAAATCTATTTCCTCCCCAAATATCAGTAAAAATTTGATCACCTATCATTAATATATTTTCTCTTTTTACATCATTTCTTTCAATTACCTTCTTAAATCCTCTAAGCAATGGTTTTGTTGCATTAAACTCATAAGACATATTTAATTTTGTAGCAATTTCTCTTACTTTATCTCCAAAAGGTGAATTACTTAAAATACATAACTGAATTTTATTATCTTTCATATTTTTTATCCATGCTTTTAATTCTTTATTAAACTTTCTATTATTATCAATAAGGGTATTATCCATATCAAGTATTATTAACTTAATATTCTCTTTTTGTATAAGTTCATAAGGAATATCTTCCACTTTTTCATAAATATATGAAGGATAAAACCTTTTAAAAAATCCTGTTTTCTTCTCAATTTTATATTCCATAATTTACATCATTTCTCCAATTAATTATACATATATCTTACTATATTTTGGCATTTTTTTCAAGAAATTTTATATATTTATTAATTTAATATTGTTATGTTACAATAGATGTGAAACAAAACCTATATACAAAAAGTGATTCAACT